>MDTC01177717.1_pt1 | contig 54184 bp, 37 predicted proteins | sample 811181 | NCBI WGS metagenome assembly MDTC01 (sample SAMN05326644, study PRJNA326480) | marine metagenome | isolation source: seawater | place: Pacific Ocean: North | collected 2011 | reverse complement strand
GATGTGACCTTAAATACAAAAAGATGACAATTAGCAAAGAGAGCGTACTGTGCGTCGACATCGGGAACACCAATTTACGTTTTGGCCTGGTTTCCGGAACGAGGGTGGAGGGCTCCCAGACTATATTAACGGAGGACTTAATCGGGAATCCGGAAGAATTCATCCGTTCGTTACCCCGCGAAGTGAAGGCAACCGCTTTTTGCTCCGTTGTGCCTGCCGCGGACAAAATCGTTCATAATGCCTTACAGGCCATAACTCCAAATCCGTTTCGACTCACTCACGAAAATTGCGGTGACCTATCGATTAGCTACCCAGCCCCTGAACGAGTAGGGCAAGACAGACTGGCCAATTCTCTTGCGGCGCAAAAACTTTATGGAACTCCGGCAATCGTCATAGACGTTGGAACTGCAGCTACCTTCGATATTGTAAGTTCTAGCGGCGGTTATGAAGGGGGAGTCATTGTACCTGGACCTAAAGTCTTCATCGATTGTCTTACCGAAAGAACGGCTCTTCTTCCGAAAGTCACTCTACCTGAAACACCACTCGCTGAAGCTATTGGGCGCAGTACCTCGGAAGCAATGGCCTTAGGGCTCGTTCACGGATTCCCCGCAATGATCGAAGGTGTCCTAGAAAAAGTAAGGTGTTCCTTGAGTAGTATCGAAGATGAAGACAATAAAGTCATTCTCACAGGCGGTGGTGCTTTTAGAGTGGGAGAAATCGCAAAAATACATGACCTCGACCTTACGTTGAAGGGAATAGCCTTGGCCTTTCAATTTCAACATTCGAAATGAGCGAGGAAAGAAAGGTTTCCAAGAACGTCATCGAGGTAACCGACCTCAGGAAGGCCTATGGACGAGTAAAGGCTTTGTCGGGGCTCACTTTTTCTGTGGCAAAAGGTGAAATCGTTGGGTTTCTCGGACCTAATGGAGCTGGAAAAAGCACGACGATGCGCATCCTCTGCGGTATGACTGGGGCAGACTCGGGAGAAGCTCAAGTGTGCGGAGTTGACTTAGCAGAGGAAGAAGGCGAAGTCCGTAAACATATTGGCTACCTTCCCGAAAACAACCCGTTGCCCGAGGACTTGCGTGTTTCCGAATACCTAAAGTTCCGCGGGCGGCTCAAAGGATTGTCGGGAGGACGTTTGCGCGAACGGCTCGAAGCAACCTTAAACCTATGCGATCTGCGTCGATCGGCATCGGAAAGACTTATTGGAAACCTATCGAAAGGGTATAGACAACGAGTGGGCATCGCCGAAGCGCTTTTGGACGAGCCAAAATTATTGATTTTAGATGAACCTACAATTGGGCTCGATCCGCGACAGACAGGAATTGTCAGAAGGCTTTTAGACAGGTTGCGTGGAGAAACATCCTTTCTGCTATCCAGTCATGTTCTCTCGGAGGTAGAAGCTAGTTGTGATCGGATGTTGATTCTAAACAGAGGTCGCATAGTGGCGGAAGGAACTCTGCAGGAACTACAAGCGGAATATCTGGATAATACTGTTTTTGAAGTTGTGGCCGAAGGGGAACGTTCAGTCATCGAAAAAATAGCGCAAGAAGTTGATCCATTGTGCGTGTTGACCGCAGAAAATCCAACAGACGCTACAAGAAGAAAACGTTTTTCTTTTTCTACCCCATCCGGCGAATCCTCTGCAGAAAGTATATTGAAGGCGTTAGTGGCTCAAAGCGCAACACGAACCCGTGAATTCACAATCGCACGTCCTGACTTGGAATCGATTTTTCTAAAAGCCACTAAACGAAGTTGGGAACAAACGGATTCATCTCGAGATAACTTAAGAGAAGTTTCTGCAACCCTTCAACCTGAAGAAGAAGAGGAGGAGGAGGGAGCGCAGTGAAGAGTTTCTCAGTTATTCTTCGTCGAGAAGTTTTTGGACTCTTCATTTCGCCCGCTACATATGTCGCCGCTTTTTACTTTCTAACGCTCTTAGGATTAGGATTCAGGTTTTTCCTCGAGAGCTTTGCCCGAACCGATTGGCTTTTGCCTCCTTTGGCATCTTTAGTAGTTGCCTTGATTTTCGGCTCTCCTGCACTTATACCCTTTCTCACAATGAGAAGTTTGGCTGAGGAACGCCGACTGGGAACACTTGAAACTTTGTTGGTTGCCCCCATTTCCGTTACGGTTGTCGTGTTGGGGAAATGGTTTGCATCGTATATTTACTTTATCTTAATATGTCTTTCCGCTTTGGGTTTTCCTTGCATGGCAGTTTGGCTTTTCCCGGAAGAAACCATCGACCTCCGACTACTTGAACCAGCTCAATTGATCGGCGGTGGAATATACCTTTTAGCAGCAGGTTCCGCATTTACGGCAATTGGTATTTTCGCCAGTTCGGTAACTAGAAACCAAATGGTCGCAGGAATGCTTAGCTTTACTTTACTAACGCTTCACTTAGCTCTAATGGCGTACTACCATGGAGAAATGCCGACCGATACAATGGGTATCGCCGCGGCAAATGTTTTGAGAGATTCTCTTGGTTCCCTAACTACGGGACTAGATAGACTAGAACACTTCGTAGTTGGAATCATCGACATCGCAACTCTTTTGCACTATTTTGTGACAACCTGTCTATTTCTAGGTTTCGCCATTCTTGCCACGACACGTTTAAACGATTGAGGACAATGGATTTTTGCAATGCAGCGCGCAGTCGTAAATTACATCGATGGACCATAGTCATCCTTTTAATTAGCCTAGCTCTAGGGCTAAATCAACTTGCATCGAGAATAGACTTGAACTTTGATCTGACTAAGGAAGGTAGGTACACGCTATCGCAAGAAACCTTAGCGTGGTTGGCCAAGCTCGAAAAACCTGTGGACATCATCATCACTATTCGAGAATCGAACAACCAGCCAAAAATAATACAACGCCTATTATTAGATTTAGATCTATTGTTGGACGCCTTCGAAAGAGCTCCATCCTCTTTCCCCATCCACATTCATCGAGTAGACGTAAACGCACGCAAAGCCCAAAAGACTTTGATCGAAAAGTACAATTTGGCAGAGCCTAATCTTATCCTCGTCGCAGCTCAAGGTGACGTAGATGTGGAAAAAGCAATATTATTTCGGTTTGAAGATCAGCCCGCGACAGATACATCTGACCCGAAGGAAGCTTTTCGCTCCCGCGATTCGAAGGCTCGAGATGCGGTCTTCGACTCAGGACTTTACGACGAGTGGGTAGACAACAATCGTAATGTCCCCGAACCCACAAAGTTTCGCGGTGAAGAAGTTATTCTTCGCTCCTTGCTTGGAGTTACTCGAGTTCGTAGAGGACCTAATGTAGTCTACTTTACGAGAGGGCACGGCGAGAGTAGTCCAAGTGATGCAAACCGCGACCATGGATTCTCCGAAATGCAAAAGTTCTTAGAAAGCAGAAATCTGGAAGTGAATGCTCTGGCACCCGACCCCAATAATCGTATTCCAGAAGATGCCGCTCTTGTCGTGGTGAGTTCTCCACAAGTACCTTTCCGGGCACAAGAAGTGGCTAGACTTCGAACTTTTCTTTCCGAACGGCAAGGCAGCCTAATGTTGTTACTCGACCCCATCGCCAACCTATCTCTAGACTCACCACCTGCCTTTGGTTTTCGTCCCTTACTGAAGGAATGGGGATTACGTTGTCACGACATGCTTGTTCACGACCCCGATCTTTCAAAATTCGATGTCTTCTCTGGCGACTACTCGCTCCGCACTTATTCGCGGGATGAAGGACATCCTGTGGTAAAACCACTTATCCGGCATGGATTACCTATCTATGCCGGTAAATGTCGCCCGGTTGAACGAGAAAACGCCCCCCCCGAACAAATAGATGCGACCGAGTTAATCTACTCCTCTCGAACTTCTTGGGGAATAAGTGACTGGCGCTCCCAACAACCTCCTGACATTCGAAACGATTTGCTGGACATCACCGGACCAGTACCAGTTGCAAGCTTGTCTGAAAAAAAACTGAGACCCAGGCATGAGGTTAAAATAAAAGGTGGAAAAGTAGCGGTAGTGGGAAGTTCGCAAATCTTCGCAAATCGCATCCTTAGATCAAACGCCGGAAACCGTACCCTTCTTCGCAATCTCGTTCATTGGTTTCTAGACGAAAGTGAAATGCTGGACATACCGCCGAAAGAGATAATAAATTATAGTATCAAAATCAACGAACAACAGTTCAGAGAGCTCCTTTACTCTACAGCATATGTTCCCAGTATAGTTGGCTTGTTAGGCTTGTTCGTTTATTGGCTTCGTAAAGACATCTTAGTATCATGAAGAGATCGACTTTACTGTTAATAGTTTTAAACGTGGTCACATTTTTTGGAATTTACCAATTGACGAACAAAGACGAAAGCTCCCCAATCACCCCAACGGTCGCACTGATCGAACGACTAGGAGATCCGGATAAAATAACTATAGGGAGAGGATTCCCTGTCAATACTTCGCTAACTCTCGCGAAAGAAGAAGGGGTTTGGAATATCCAAACGCCCATGAAATGGAAAGCTGACGAGTTTGCCACTTCGAAACTTATCGGCAGGCTGCGGCATATAGAAGCCCGCAGACTGTTCAGCCTCGAGGAAATTAAAGAGAAAGGAGAAAGCCTTTCGGATTATGGACTGGATCGTTCAGCCCTTGCCATCACGGTTGAATCAAAGTCAGGAAAAGTCACACTCTCGTTCGGTTCACCTACTCGTGATGCTCGAGAACACTATGTCATGCCTAATTTTCATAAAAGTGAAAAAATAGAAATTTGGGCGGTTAACACATCTCTATGGGAAACTGCTAATATTTCGGTCGCCGAATGGATGGAGCGTGAATTCCTAAACTTCCCAATATACGATGTACGTGCATTCGGGATTCGCATCAAACGAGGAGACACTTTCGTTAAAACTCGAATCATGAGAGAAACATCGGGTGCATGGAATATCACGTCCCCCATACAAACCCCTGCAGACACAGACACTGTTCGACTATTCTTAAACCAGCTCATCTCTGCAAAAGCCGTCCGTTTCGTGACAAATCCAGCAGAGGTAAAAAGCCTTTCATCTCGGTTGGAGTCCCCGACCTTCCGGATACACTTAGAAGGCAGTTCAAAAGGAAAGTCGGTAGTTATAGGAGAAGCCATTGATGATGGAAACGGCGCAAAATTGCGTCCAGCTCAGGTCGAAGGAGAGTCGGCCATGTTTATTGTAAACGAGTCCTTCGTGTCCCTTCTGGCTAACGTACAAGGCAGGCTCAGAAATCGTCGACTTCTGTCCCTGGACTCTAAATCGATCGGCACCATAGAAATTCATGATTCAAACCTAAGACTTTCACTTCATAAACTTGAGGACGGTCGCTGGGAAGTTATACTGCTAGATGATGAAGGAGAAGTATCCACCAGACCAGGCGACATTGAAACAATCGATGATTTCCTCTATAAATTGCTCTCGCTCGAAGCAATTTCCTTTGTAAGTGACGCTCCTTCCGAGGAAGACCTCAAGGGATATGGCTTCGATCAACCCCGACATTCCGTCACGCTAACGACGAAGGAAGGAGAAACTTTAGCTTTACGGATCGGGCACCATGCCGACGGATCGTCTGGTTGGTATTCTCGCCGAGACGACGCACCCTTTGTTTTCACCGCTGACGAAACTGTCCCGATCCTCTTGGCTCCCTCCCCGCTCCGCTTTCGCAAACGACTACTTGAGCGCCTTCCTCAAGCCGTTGACATTCAGAAGATTCGCTTAATGCTTGTTGACGGTAACAACACGGAAATTTCTCTCGATGCCAATCAAACCAAGAATCTTGAAAATTTCGTAAGAAACTTCAGAGCTCGAGAAATAATTAGCGAAGAGTATTTGCCAGATGGTATCCAACTGCGAGGCCAAAAAGTTCCTTGGCGTTACGAATTACAATCCGACCTTGCTTTACCTGGCGGCGAGGGAGAAGAAAACGAAACTCGCGTTTATCGGTTCACCAATCGTCTAGGAGGGCAGACTTGGGGAGGAGGTTCGCCATCTGCCAACCTTACATTTCTTATACCTATTGGACTAATGGATCTTCTTTCGGAAATACTTCCTGTCGACTCAAATCCATGACCATTTTGGGTTACTCGCCCTAAGCAACCACGAGAAACTCCTGTAGAACTTGAAAAGAAATCAAAGATGGGGAAGTTGCTCGAGAAAGTTCCTTCTCGCAAGCCTTGTATTACAGATTCTGTTTTTTTTGGCTTTGGAAATTCGCTTTCCAGTCCCTGCATTTTGGATTCAGGAAATAAACAAAGCTACTTTACAAAAGGGATTAGTCATCGAGGTAGAGGAGGCAACCTTCACTCTTAAGGGAAACATTGGAATTAGGAACGCAAGATTGAAAGCTACTGCAGAAGATCTACCATCTCTCTGCTTCATTCGAAAGTTGGAGGCTAACGTCAAACTAGGTCCTTTGCTTCTGGGGAATTTAGAACCAACTGATGTCAGTATAGAAGACGCTTGGTGCTTCGCGACGGGGCAAGGGAGAGACTCTACTCTGGAAAATGTTTCGGGTAAATTACATTTTCGCGAAGAAATCATAAGGTTTGCTTTTGAAGGTCGGGGACTATCTTCAAAACTGGATTTTCGCGGTTTATGGAATACTGAAATGGCATTTTCAAAAAGAAGAGTTCATCGGAAACATACCCCTATGCTTCTAAAGCAGGATTTTTGGGAAATGTATTGGCAAGCAATAAAGCGGAGCCAAAAAGTAAAAACTCTTCTAGCGAAAGCCGAACAACCAATTATAGGTATACATATGACGGTTGAAGATCAATGCCGCATCCGCATTCTAGCCGAAAGCGGTGCAATCAAACTGGGATTTCATCAATTGGAATCGGTACACTGCGCATCCAATACAGAAATAACCAAACTCAAGGAAATAGAATGTTCCTTATTACTCGCTGCAAGCAAGCTATATTTGGAAAAAAATAGTGAAAAAATCGAGATTGGGCAAATTAGGTCTCGAGTAAATGGATTTAAATGTAGTCCACAAGAAATAACTAAACTACCTAAAATAGATGCTAGGTTGGAAGGACTGTCGTTCTCCGGTAGATTTAATGGAAGACTCCCTCCTATTCATCTTGAAGCCTCACCAATAGGTGAAAATCGATTTGACCTTTTCGCGGCAACGGGGACCGGTGAATCAAAGATCATCTTCTCGGGAGCATCCAAACCTTGGAGCACGAATGCAGAAGGGTTACTGACCATTTCAATTCGACCTGAAGATTTTTCTTCTTCGACCGTCGAGCGATGGGCAAAAAAACACATTCTTCTCACTCCAAACCCAATCACAGCAACGATTGGACCGATGCGACTTCAAGATGGGAATTTCTCAGGCTCAAAGTTCAGAGTGGCGGCCGAGAAATTAATCATAAGAAACTCACCTCCTGCAAGATACCGCATCCACGGAAAAATAAACCCAGACGGGTCTGTACTCGCTCACGACATTTATGGTAAATTCAAACACTCCGAAGCTAGAGGTTCCTTTCAACAGAACTGGTCCAATCTTGATTTTCGATTCCTCCTTCAGGGGCGTTCTATGCCAACCGAACTCAATCCATGGTTAAGGGAGTGGTGGGATGTCATCTGGCAAGATTTCGTTTGGAGTAAGGATATTCCTTACGGAGACTTTGACATAAACGGGCAATGGTTAAACAAGCAAAAGAGAACAAAGGCTTATGGTACAGTTGAAGTATCCAACATCAACTACAGAGGTCTTCCGTTGCGAAAAGGTTCGCTTAAAGTAATCGTCGATGAAAAGAAGACCAGAATCACGGAAATTAATCTCTTCCCGCCGGAAGGGAAGATTACAGGTGATTTATCCTTCCCTCGCTCCTCATCGAATCAGTCACTGCTTCTCGGTTTCGACCTGAATGCAGATATGAATCCTACGCATTGCCGAAGAGCTTTCGGATCAATTGCAGAAAAAGTACTCGTACGCTTCGAAACAAATTCAACAATAACAGCCCAAGCTAAAGGCCAAGTGCTTCTTGCAAACGAGGAAAGCAAAGGCGACAATGAAGACTTGACGGATTTTCACATTCAAGCGGCTGCACACAATCCTATACGCTTTTCCGGTATGAAATTAGAATACCTTTCCTTGAATTTGCAATCAAGTGCATACCAAACTAATATCGAAAAACTCGATTTTGGGATTGCCGGCGGAAGGGGATCGGGAAGTCTTCGATTCCGTGAAGAAAATAACGGCAGCGAATTGGACATAATTTTATCGATTCAAAAAGCAAACAGATCCGACTTTGTTGAGACGATGACTCTGTCAGATGCATTCTCGGAAGAAAAAAACTCTAGCCGACAAGAGCTGCCCGATGAAATCAGAAGTGGTATTATGGATCTGTCCTTGGAGGCTTCGGGGCGAACCGATGAGATTTGGAGCTTCGAAGGAAATGGTTCACTTTTTATTAGTGACCCGACCCTTGGCCAAGTCCGAATATTTGGTTCGATAGCGGAACTCATGGGGCAAAACCCCTTGGGATCTGTTCGTTTCACCAAACTGGACACGCCATTTAATCTTAATGGCGAACGAGCTATCTTTTCCAATCTGAATCTATCGGGACCCACTTCTCTTCTGGTCGCGAATGGAGAAGTCAATCTCCCAAAAGGTCTACTTGATTTCGAGGCGCGCTTCCACCTTTTTGGTAACATACCCGTAGTAAGCAAGATCACACAATTAGCCGATCCATTATCAGCTCTCGGGAATATAAAAATCGGCGGTTCTTTTGACAATCCGTCATGGAAAGTCCAATTTCGCCCGGGGAAGGCTCCTCTAGAGGTTCTTTTTCCAAATGGATTACCTCCGCCAAGAAAGCGACAGAGAGACTAGAATAATTTCATTAGAGCGAAACCGTGCAACAAAAGATCAAACTAATAACGCTAGAAAGCGCTGAAGGATATATGATTAGTATTCTAATGTTGCGTGGAGAAGGTTTTTGGAATTTGGATAAGAAACGACTAAACCCTAATCACAGTAACCTTTCATCTAGGAGACATAAGCTTTGGACTTAACCGACCTCAAGGGAATCATTTCCCTCATGCAGCGAACAGACCTTACGGAGTTGGAGATCGAAGTACAAGATCTCAAGCTACGTCTAGCACGACCAAATGCCAACATTCAGTCAGCATCAACGCAAATTCCAGTGGCTAATCTATCGCCAACTCCTACAGAAACCGAAAAGTTGAATCCCAACGAGAACCTGCAGGCAAAAGACAACCAGAATTTATTCAAATCTCCCATGGTCGGAACATTCTATCGAAGACCTGGACCAGATGAGCCTTCCTATGTTGAAGTGGGTTCTAAAGTGAAAGCTGGAGATGTTCTCTGCATAATTGAAGCAATGAAGGTGATGAACGAAATTAAAGCTGATACCCCAGGAACAATCGTTGAGATACTTCACGACGACGCCGACACCGTCGAGTACGGACAGCCTTTATTTAAGATAACTTAATCTTTTCGCAGAATGATTAGTAAAGTCCTCATTGCGAACCGCGGGGAAATCGCCCTGCGAATAGCCCGAGCTTGCAGAGAATTAGGCATTAGAACAATAGCTGTGTATTCCGAAGCTGACGAACAATCTCTTCACGTCCAACTGGCAGACGAAGCCATTTGCATCGGACCTCCCGCGAGTGCAGAAAGCTATTTGAGAGGAGACCGTATCATGAGTGCAGCCGAGATCGCGGATGTCGATGCCATTCATCCAGGATACGGCTTTCTTTCTGAAAACGCTGACTTCGCTGAGCAATGTGAAGCATGTAACATTCTCTTTATTGGTCCACGATCGGAAACTATTCGAAAGATGGGAGACAAGGCTCTTGCTCGTGAAACGGTTTCAAAAGCGGGAGTTCCAATTATTCCTGGAAGCGACGGTCCAGTAGAAAACGAGAAAGAAGCATTAAGAGTAGCCAAAAGGATTGGTTTTCCAGTCATAATAAAAGCCGTATCCGGTGGCGGTGGTCGAGGCATGCGCATTGCGCACAACGCAGTATCTTTTACAAAAGAATTCCTCACAGCAAAGATGGAAGCGGAAAAAGCGTTTGGCGATGGGACGATGTATGTGGAGAAATACCTGGAAAACCCACGACATATAGAATTCCAAATACTTGCCGACAAACATGGTAAGATTTTGCACCTAGGAGAGCGAGACTGCTCTGTACAGAGAAGACACCAGAAGGTAATTGAAGAAGCTCCATCGCCCTTTTTAGACAAGGCGCTACGCAACCGAATGGGTAAAATTGCGATTAAGGCTGCCGAAGCTGCAGAATACGAAAATGCAGGTACAATCGAATTCCTAGTAGATGCCAAAGGTAATTTCTACTTTATCGAAATGAACACCAGAATTCAGGTTGAGCACGGTGTCACCGAAGAAGCTACGGGCATCGACTTGATTAAAGAGCAAATACAAATAGCAGATGGACAGCGCCTAGGTTTAGACCAAAAAGACATAATTCTGTCCAAGCATGCCATAGAGTGCCGGATATGCGCCGAAAATCCTGCAGCCAATTTCGCTCCCTCTCCTGGAGAAATAACTCTATACTACCCTCCAGGTGGTCATGGCGTAAGAGTTGACTCACATGTCTACGGAGGTTATAAGGTTTCTCCTCACTATGACAGCATGATTGGAAAGCTTATGACTTACGGGAGGACTAGAAAGATAGCCCTCGACCGTATGTATCGAGCCTTGAGTGAGTATCTAATCCGCGGAATTCACACCAATGTTGGCTTGTGCAAATCTATAGTCGTGGACCCTTCATTTCGCCAAGGAGAAGCTACCACCAGTTATGTCGAGGAATTCTTAAAGCGAGCACCTAAGGAATTATTTGAACCCAAGTAAATAAACAATGGCCACAAAAAAAAAGCTAGACGTATCTGAAGACTTCTCTATCCCAACTCTTTCCGATGAATCAACAGATCTCGGTGATATCCGAATCAACCATAGTGTTGTTGCTGGCATAGTCCGATTGGCTACCAAATCGGTGGAAGGAGTGGTGTCCGTAGGAGGTGGCGGAGTAGTTGAAGGAATCACCGATTTCTTTTCAAAAAAAGAATCGGAGCGCGGGGTAAAAGTATCAGAAGGTCAAGGCGGTGGATACGAAATCGAAGTTAGAGTGGTCTTGGAATTCGGCGTAGACCTAGCCAAGACTGGTTTTGCGATTCAAGAAAGCATCAGAGATCAGATTCTGGCAATGACTGGAAATCCCGCGTCTAAAATCGATGTCATTATCGACGACATCAAAATGGATGCTTCAGACGAAAAGGATGAGTTGTCGGACTATGTGGACCAGCAGTCCGCCGGCTAAACGTCACCGCATAGAGTCCACTTATGGAGATCATTTGCAGTCAGTTTATTACCTCGGAAATATGGGAAATAACTTTCTCCGAAGCCATACGTGCGCCCTATTACCAAGCAACCTTGGTAATACTCTTTTTTTTACTTTTACTGCTGTATCTTTTAAGGAAGTTTAGACGCGAACTCATTCTCGCATTTTCAGACGAAGAGGGAGCCGTACAAATAACGCCAAACGCACTTCACGAACTCGTACGAAAATCTTGCGAAGATCTGGACAGCGTCCACTCCCCTACGACAAAAATTGTGCACCTTCGTGGAAAACTTCGTCTACATGTTCGCCTCAGGGTGGATGCCGACTGCAACATCAAGGAAACTCGAACATCTCTACGCGAACGCGTTGAACATGTACTAGTTGGAAATCTGGGTCTTAGGAATTTTGGAGGTGTAGACGTCGTCGTCAAAGGTTTCCGTGAAAACAAATAATCCTAAAAGGGAATATTGACCGCCGCAGCGCAGACATAAAATGGTTTGACCTTATCACCACTAGATGGAGGCACTAAGAAAACAGTCGATTTAGCGTCGAAGGGCAGGTTTGCCAAATGAGATTGATACTTGGCGACCTCTGACCTCTGCCCCCCATCCAGCGGTCGTTCGTTGAGCCCAATATTCGGATTGAATCCAAGAGGTTCCTATAGGTTTTCCCAACAAAGGCGAGTAACCGCCAGATGTAACACGCCCGACTGCAATATCTTCAAAAATAATAGCGTCTCCATCCCTTGGAATACGGCGATCTTCAACGATATAAAACCCCAGACGGCCAGCAGGGCTATTCTCCTTTTCCGCGAGCAAGGCTTCACGCCCTACAAAACCTCTTGGCTTATCCAACTTCACACACCATCCAAAACCTGCTTGAAGAGGGGTTATCCGCTCAGAGAGTTCGTGCCCATGCAAAGGTAACCCTGCCTCAAGGCGCAGACTATCCCGTGCTGCCAAGCCAGCCCAGCGAAGACCATAGGGTTCCCCGGACTCCATAAGAGACTTTGCCCAGCAGTGAAGGGTTTCCCTCCTGCAATAGATCTCGAAACCATCCTCTCCCGTATAACCACTTCGAGCTAAAAGTACAGGAGAGTCAAAGACATCAAGCTCAGTGAAATGCATTTTTCCGATGACGCCTAGGTCGACACCCGCGGATTCAGAAACAATTCCCAATGCACGGGGACCTTGAACTGCAAGCTGACCGTATTCCTGAGACAGATCAAACACATCACAGGCAAAGCTAGTCGAGAGATTGCTCAAGTACTCAAAGTCTGTTTTAACATTCGAAGCATTAACGCATAACAGGTAATCCTCGTTGCTCCTTTTACAGGCAATAAGGTCATCGATAACGCCGCCGGATTCGTCACACATCGGAGAATAGACTGCTTGACCCACATCTGCAGTGGAAATCCAATTGGTTAGGGCATAGTCCAGAAAAAGACCTGCTTCAGTGCCAACAACTTGAATTTCACCCATGTGGCTAACATCGAAGACCGCTGCCGCATGACGGGCAGACATGTGCTCCTCTACCGAGCTCCCATATGCAAGTGGCATTTCCCATGAGGCGAATGAGGTGAATTTTGCTCCTAAGTCGTCGTGTAAATCTCGAAGAGGGAGCGTTTTCAATCCAGTATTTGATTCCGGTTCTTCAACAATTTCTTGCATTTGTAATTATAGGATGGTTCAATGATAGGGAAATGACTCAATGAGAACCCAAACGGGAAAACGCAATATTAACCTGCGGGACACTTCATGCTCAAAGCATCTCATTCGTTCCAGTTGCTACATCTGAATGGGCTGTAAAAAAGGCAAAAACAGTCAAAGACCGGTAATATCCAGTATCGGTCTAAAAAATGTTTAAGTATGAGTTTACTACCTGAGCTAATTGTTGCAATCGTACTGACGGTTGGGGTTTCAGCCCTTTGCTCGACATTGGAGGCGATGATCTTAAGCATAACGCCCGTCGAAATCGAGTCATTGAAGAAAAAATCGTCTCAAAAAGGCAAACTACTGGAGAGATACCGAGAGGAAATCGAGGAAACGACCTCTTCCATTCTAAGCCTCAACACGATTGCCAACACACTGGGAGCCACTTTGGTTGGAGGACTGGCAGAGAAAGCCTTCGGGGATGGCGGCAACAGCTTGCTCATTTTTGCCGGGGGAATGACATTAGGTATTCTTTTCTTCGCTGAAATCATACCGAAAAATTTCGCGATCGCAGATGCCTACAGAAGAGGGCTTCAAGCAAATCTGGTGTATCCGTTAGCCGTGGTCCGCTTCGTCATGGCACCTATATCGAAGGTCTGCAAAGCTACAGTCAAAGCGGTTGTGCCTCAAAACAACGAACGCGAGATCGACGAAGAAGAAGAAATAATCCTATTAGCTCAAAAGGGAGCGAAGGAGGGGAGTCTGTCTAATAATGAAAGCGACCTGGTAACGAATGCTCTGCGTCTCGACGACATACACGTTAGGGACATAATGACTCCACGGACAGTAGTCACTGCTTTTGAAAAAGACATGACCGTGGGCGAGGTTTTTAACAAGCATCCCAACGTTCCATTCGCGCGCGTTCCGATTTTTGCCGAGACCATTGATTCAATCACAGGAATAGTACGGCGGAGAGATTTACTGCAAGCTGCTGCCGAAGACAAAGATGAAGTGATAATCAAAGAACTTGCCCAAGAGGTTGTTTTTGTTCCTGAAAACGCTTCGGCGGACAAAGCTCTCCGCCTCCTCCTTGCACAGCATAGCCAGCTTGTGGTCGTCGCGGACGAATTTGGTTCCACGGTTGGAGTTCTTGCCATGGAAGACATTATCGAAAGCATTCTTGGGCAAGAAATCTTCGAGCACGACGATGTTGCGGTCGACATGCGAGAACTGGCTAGACGAAAAAGTAATGTTATCGAACAAGGAGAAATACTTACAGATTCACTTCCCGAACCCTCAAATAAAAAAGCTTAATGCCAGCTGAAGCTCAGTACTGGGTTCATGACTTGAGCCCATTTCTCTATGAATTCCCACAAGGTTTTCGCGATTGGGGTCCAGGAGGTATTCGTTGGTATGGAATATCGTATCTCTGCGGCTTTATCGCCGCGGGGATGTTGCTACGACTTTTTTGGAAAAAAAACCGTAGCCCATATGAACCCGAACAGATTTTAAACCTACTGACTTTCCAAGTCCTCGGAGTGCTACTGGGGGGTAGAGTCGGTCATGCCCTGTTATACAACTGGCCGAAACTAATTGAAGATCCCTTAATGCTGTTTCGAGTATGGGAAGGCGGTATGTCGAGCCATGGGGGCTTCATCGGAGTTTTTATAGCGACACTCTGGTACGCTCGTGTATCGAAACAATCCCCTTTACCCATTGGAGACCTTATCGTCTGCATCGTACCACCTGGAATTTGCTTCGGCAGAATTGCCAATTTCATTAATGGAGAGCTTTGGGGACGTCCCACAGAGGTTTCTTGGGGAGTACTCTTTCCAAATGCGCCCGGCTTCATCGAGGGCATCGCTCGGCACCCATCTCAATTGTATGCAGCTGCCCTCGAAGGGATTTTAACTTTCACTTACATTCAATGGCGGTTCTGGAAAACAGATATTTCCTCTCGTGTGCCGGGAAGGTTGGCTGGGGAATATCTCATCATATACGCCTTGGCTAGAATTGCCGACGAATTCTTTCGAGAACCGGACGCCTCTCTAATTCTTGGAATGTCTCGCGGTCAATTTTATTCCCTATTCCTTGCCGCAGGAGGAATTACCTTGGTGATCCTTGCGGAAAAGATCTCCTCTCGAAAACAGTAACTAGTGAAAAAAAGCACTGAAACTGATAGGAATATTTCAGAAAAATCGGTTAAAACTCACTCCCGTACTCCCTTTACCTTTGACAGGTGCGGGGAAACCGGGACAAACCGAACAAGTACAAATAACGATTAGACACACATGTTCGGCAATCTGTTTGGCTTTCTCTCAAACGATATCGGTATCGATCTCGGCACTGCAAACACGCTCGTGTTCGTAAAGGATCGTGGCATAGTTCTACGCGAACCGAGTGTAGTTGCTCGCTACAAGACGAGTAAAAAAGTGTGTGCGGTAGGAAACGACGCCAAGCGGATGCTGGGCAGAACGCCCGGCACGATCGAGGCGTTGAGACCAATGAAAGACGGTGTCATTGCCGACTTCGAGATATCGGAAGCAATGCTCCGGTACTTCATCGAGAAAGTGGACAAAAGGAAACTGGTTCCTCCTAGAGTGGTGGTCGCCGTTCCATCTGGCATCACCGCAGTTGAAAAGCGTGCAGTAAAAGACTCGGCTATTCGTGCAGGAGCCCGCGAGGTTTTACTTCTTGGAGAACCTATGGCTGCTGCCATTGGCGCGGACCTCCCAATCGACGAAGAATATGCCAATATGATTGTAGACATTGGTGGAGGAACGACCGAAGTGGCCATCATTTCCATTTCAGGGATTTCATACCAACGCAGCATAAGGGTCGGTGGAGACGAAATGGATGAAGCCATCTTGGCTTACATGAAACGTGCGTACGGGTTGCTCATTGGTGAAAGAACTGCAGAAGAGATAAAACTTACAATCGGGTCGGCTTCACCAATAGAAAGCGGTGAGCTTAGCATGGACGTACGGGGACGAGATTCAACTGCCGGTCTACCTAAGACAATCCACATCACCTCTCAGGAAATTCGAGAAGAGGCCTTCAGCGACGTCATAAGCCAGATCGTGGAACTTGTGAAGAACGCCTTAGATCGTTGCCAACCTGAACATTCCGCCGATCTTATAGACAGAGGGATAGTGATGGCAGGTGGCGGAGCTCTTATTCGAGGACTGGATCAAGTTATCAGCGATGCAACGGGTTTGACTGTTCTTCAGGCAGATGATCCGCTTTGCTGCGTAGCGCATGGTACTGGAAAATTTCTGAACCTTCTCGGTTCCCTCAGTCGCGAGCAAGTCGACAGACTAGTCACCCAGTAAAACCACAGCCTTGGCTAGTGACAAGTCCACCGAGCGAGCCAAACCGTTCCTCTTACTGGCCGGCTTTCTGGTAGTCTGGTGGTTAATCCCCGCTGGATGGAAATTGGCGACACGTTCTAGTTTTCGAGAATTTCAAGCTCCTGTCTGGGAACTTGCATCCAGAGCGCAAGACCTAAGCGAATACTGGGGTCACCTTTCCGACTCAAAGAAAACCTTGATTGAAAAAGGTCGTGAAAATGCTAGAAGATCCGCCGCACTTGAGGCAAAGCCATACATTCCGCAAATCAAACTCTTGAGAAGTGAAATCTCTCGGTTGGAAACTACTCTGTCCATGCCTCCGGAACCAGGATTCAAAGGAGTTGTAGCAAGAGTAAGCCGGCGCGAATTATCCGCGTGGTGGCAAAATGTGACCTTGCGTAAAGGCGTTACAAGAAACCTCACCGTTGGCGCAGGAGTTGTTTGCGCAAGCGGAGTAGCAGGTCGCCTCAGCGAAGTAGGAGACCGATGGGCTACCGTAAGGCTCGTCACCAGCCCGCAATTTAGGGTTGCAGCTCAATTTGAAGGAGATGACCGCCCCGTTACCTTTCAAGGGGGCGGGATTCCCCCGGGCGGCAAACCTTTTGGCGTTGTCCGCAACGCACCTCATGACCTTTCACCAATTGAGGGAAAGCCCTTAAGGCTACTTACTTCTTCTCTAGGAGGCACCTTTCCAGCAGGGATTTCCATAGGGTATGTAAATAAACTCGAAGGAGGGGACGACGGTCTCTTCAAGAGCGGAAGGGTTGAATTGGACGAACTTTTGGGCAAACTTCGAGAAGTAACGGTTCTCTTGCCAAGAGACGAGTCTTTCCTCAGTCGATGAACAGGCAAAACCTGTTCGCACTTCTCGTCCTTTCGAGTAATTGTCTAGTACTTTTCTTTTTGTTCTCCTGGAATGATTACTGGGGGCGATACGGGATTTACTTTTATTTGCCTGGACTCTTTTTTCTTTTTGGGTCCACTCGATTGAGCAATCGCAACGGTGCGATGGTAGCATTTCTGACCGGCTTACTAATCGACTCAACGACCACAAGCCCCTTTGGTCTTCATGCCTTTGGTCTGACGCTTTGCCATTTGATCGCCCGTGAAGGAGGGGAAGGGATGGAGGCAACTCGAGGTATCAGACCACACATATATCAACAGCTAGCAAATCTTTTGCTTATCGCTACTCTTACAATCTCTAGCTTTGTGCAATCAGCGGAGACCTCATTTCAAGGATGGCACCGACTTTCCATCGACATCATTGCGTCACAACTTTTATTGTTCCTTCTAGGATCTTGGTTTCTTGCTTTCCAAAATCACCTTCCGCAATTTGACGGAGTTGGATCGCACTCACGATCGGTTGCTAAATGATTGCCGAGAAGCACATTCCAGAAGCAAGACGTCTTCGTCCTATTTTACTTCTGTGTGGTATTCTGCTACTAATCCTCGCGACAACGCTGGGCTATCGCCAGTTGTACCAAGCGTCAGAATATCGAGAACTTGAACGCAAACAGGCCCATCGTCGAATTCTTCGCCCAGGACCCAGAGGGGATGTATTTGATCGTGACGGCCGACTGCTTATCGGTAACCGAGCACACTATTCTACGGTAATCAAGCTAGAGATTCTGCGTAATGAAATTAAGTTGGAGAAAATTAAACTTGTTCGCAAGGCACGTCAGTTAAAGCAGTTGCTCCAAGAACAAAGCCCCTTGCCCTTTAACAAAGCGATGGGGATTGTTTACAATCCAATTTTCGGCTTAACAAGCCAACATCAAATTCATCTTAATGGGGAGTCGGAGAACCAAAACCGAGTGAAGATTCATTGGCAAGGAAAGCGCCTGACTGTAAATCAAAGTCGGACTGGAAAGTGGTTATCGATAATTCCATCATATGATCCAAACCTTCGGTCGAGAATCTCAATAGAAGGATCGACCAATGCTATCACGGCAGATTTAGCAGGACTGTGCAAAATAGGCTTTGAGAAAACATCCCAAGGTAGATTCTCTTGCGACACGGAGAACTCGTTAACTATCAGTGGGATTAGTTTGGAATGGGAAGCTCGCCTCGCCGTGGTACAAAAATACCTTCAACTAATAAATCATCTCTGCGGGCGACAAGAGAAATTGTCAATGGGTCAACTAAAGTTACATTGGAATCGCAGGCTCCTTTTACCACTAGAACTCGCCGGAAATCTAACACCCAGTGAATATGCCGTTCTTCTTGAAGGAATTCCAGTAGACTCTCCGATCCAAATAGTGACCGAAGCAGTACGTTACTATCCTTATAATTCTGCAGCATCCCATGTGCTTGGTTATGTGGGCAGCGGGTATAAATCGGACGTGAATGCGATTCCGGAAGCGGACCTAGCAACATTCGAGTTAAAAGGCCGAAGAGGAAAGGCAGGTATTGAAAAATATTTTGATGATCAGCTGCGCGGTCATGATGGTGGCGATATATGGAGGGTCGACCCAATGGGCTCGAAATTTGAACAAGTTAAAGAAAAGCAACCTCGAAAAGGAGACTCGCTTCGCTTGAGCTTGGACGCGGACCTTCAAGTGAAAACCGAAAACGCCTTAACAGGAATGATTACTCAGGTAGCCGAGCATAGGAAGCTACCTGATCAAGATTGGCGTAAAGCAATTCTTCGGCTTACTCGATCAGCAATGAGAGATGCTGGAGAAAAAGATGAGTCCGCCGAACTCCTGTTGCAATCCTTTCTGGACGCTCCTGTTCCGCTGGGTGCAGAAGAAGCTTCGACAGTTGCCGGTTTCGAGGGTACGCAAAAAGATGCAGAACGCCTTTTGGGAGTACTCTATTCCCGTGGCGTTTTGGAAAGACTCAAAACTTCACCCGACCGATATGTAATTGCACCACCGCCATTCACTCCGGGAGCAGGGGTCATGATCAAAGTAAAGACTGGCGAAATATTGGTCTTAGCAAGCAAACCGGATTATAATCTGAATGATCTATCACCTAGGATTTCAGAATCAACGTTTCGAGATATTCAAAGAAAACAAGCATGGCTCCCAAGAGCCATTCACCCAGGCTATTCTCCGGCATCTCCTTTCAAGCTCATCACTGCAATCGGAGCGCTAAGGGCTTCAAAGATCACTCCAAGCACCATTAGAGAATGCAATGGCAAATACAAAGGCATGAAGTGTCATATTCATCCTGGTAGACACGGAGAAATGAATCTGATGAATGCGATTTCCCAAAGTTGCAACGTATTCTTCTATCAGGCAGGGCAAGACCTTAAGCACGAACTGCTTATTGCCGAAGCAAAGAGATTCGGAATGCACGAGCAACCCTCTATTGAACTTCCCTCCATTCCCGATTCCCCCATAGTTCCGGATCCCGAATGGAAAATGAAACGCATCGGTGTGAAATGGACATTGGAAGATACCTTCAATGTTTCCATAGGCCAAGGCGGGCTTCGTCAAAGTCCTCTTAGTATGGCTTGCTTTGCGGCCTCTCTAGCCCGCCGAGAAACCCGAACACGCCCCACCCTCCTGCATCAGGAGTCGTCTTCCCGCATCGAACACGGCGGAATGCCAATTGGTCTGCAATCCCAGTATTACGATGCTCTCGTGGAGGGGATGCGGAAGTCCGCCTCCATCGGTACGGCCCGTCGCATTAAAGTCCTTGGCATAGACATCGCAGGGAAGACTGGTACAGGTCAGTGGAGAAACAACAACATGAAGTTGAATGTTGCTTGGTTCATCGGCTTCGCACCAGTGGAAAAACCCGAGGTAGCGGTAGCCGTCCTCGTTGAGGGCATTGTACCCCAAGATAATATTCAAGGAGGTCTTACGGCAACCCCTGTGGCACAAAAGATGTTGCAGGCTTACTTCGACAAAAAAACGCGAATCTCGCCGCAAACCGATAGCAATTAACTCATTCATTTGACTCCGAAGACTTAGGAACCAACCGGATCTTTCGTTCGTTTCGATAACCACTCACAAAAGAAAAAAGATGGTCGCGACATATTCCACTATGCTCCCATTAGGCACCAAGGCTCCGAAATTCTCTCTACCAAACGCGGACAAGAGCTCGAAGGTGACGCTTGATGACTTTCCGTATGCAAAGGCCTATGTAATAGCCTTCGTCTGCAATCATTGCCCTTTCGTAAAGTTGATAAGAGACCACCTTGCTGATTTCGGTAATGCCGCTCTACAAAAAGATGTCGTAACCATTGCCATATCCAGCAACGATGTAGAAAACTACCCCGATGACAGTCCCGCAAAAATGGTGATTGAAGCAAAAGAAGCGGGCTACGCGTTTCCATACCTTTATGATGAATCTCAAGAAGTTGCCAAGTCTTACAAAGCGGCATGCACCCCAGACTTCTTTCTATTCGACTCAAATCAACGCCTCGCCTACCGGGGTCAATACGATGATGCTCGTCCGGGAAACGGTAAGCCAATTACGGGAAAAGACTTGCAGTTGGCCCTAGATTCAGTGCTCGCGGGAGAGAAGGTGGCCGAACCCCATCAACCAAGTATCGGTTGCAATATTAAGTGGAAACAAGGGAATGCTCCCGAATATTATGTGTAGTAGACAAGAACCCGGACAGGGAAGAAATGACTATTTAGAAGTCATTACGTAGACTCCATCCCAATCATCGCCCGGAGGGTTGTCCTTCATCACTTGACAACGATCTATAAGAATCATGGAGGGATTGTCCTTAACGCCGGCAGTAACCCCCGGCTTGTTTGGCTCAAAGCCTTTTGCCTTCTCAAACATTTTAAGGGCTCCTTTCCAGTCTTGCAACAAATACTTGTCGATGCCCTGCTGAAAACAATCGAGACAATCTTGAGTCTCTTGGGTAAGTTCGTTTTTAAAACCAGTCGGTTCATACATAGAAACGGGCTGTGAACGACCTTTGACAACGATCTTATCAAGATAACGGTAGGCAATGTCATCCTTAGTCGGCATCGCGGCATCTCTGGTTTCCTGAGTAATCATGATGTAGGCGCCATAGGCCTTGGCACCACTTTCACAACGAGCCGCCAGATTCACCATATCTCCCATCATGGTGTAGTTAAAGCGGTCGAGTGCTCCCATATTTCCCACGGTAGCAGTACCGGTATTACAACCGATTCTGGTCTGCATCTTGGATACAAGCTCATGGCAAGCACCCCACTTCTCTGCCTCATTGGCCCATTTATCTCGCAACTCAAGTTGTCTAGACTGCATCAACAATGCAGTCTTAACCGATTGGTAAGCATGATCATCCATTGGAATGGGAGCCCCGTACATGCCAACAATAGCGTCACCGATATACTTGTCCAAGGTCCCACGCTCCTCTTGCAATATGTTGGTCATGGCAGTGAGGTATTCGTTCATGAGATCCACCAGTCCCGTGGGAGTAAGTAATTCTGAAAAGCTGGAGAAAGCCTGCACGTCGGAGAAAAAAGCAGTGATCTTGGTCTCTTGACCACCGAGAGATGGTTCCTCTCCCGACTCGACCATTTGATCCACAAGATCCTGTGAAACATAGCTGCCAAACATGCCCTTGAGCCGACCTTTGGCTTTCTGCTCGAGAACCAGCATAACGCCAAGTCCGACAAAAGTCGTGCTCAGTCCGGCGCAAGTCGGGGCAACTACCGGCCAAAGAACATGGGTCTCCGAAAACATAAAAAAAGCCATAAAAACATAGCCAACTTGAAGGAACAAGCCACCGACCTGCACTAGACTGGCCTTGGGTCCACTATACACAGAGATAAAAGCCATCGCCAGACAGAATCCAAGAGTGACCAAATGATCCACCCATTCGGGCAATCGTTTGAGATAGAGACCACTCGTAAGGGTTTTAACTAAGTTGCCATGTACACTCACCTTCGGCACGTCGACGGAATCGAAAGGCGTTGGAGCCAAGTCCTGAAAGGTTTTTTCCTCTGGACCAATGAACACAATGGCATTGTTGAATTTTGCAAAAAATGCATTCAAAAGTTCCAGCTCTTTCGACACTTTTACTCGCTCTCCCTCATTGCTTGCCAGAGCAACCTTGATTTCTTCCATTTTAGCTAAAGCCTCTGGATGCTCGGGATTCTCTTTCAAAACGGACTCTATTTGTGGGATGAACACATCTTGAATTTTGGCGAGCATCCCATCAATGCTAACCAAGTCGCTTGTACGTTGTGAAAGATAGCGATCGAAATCGAGGACATCCTTCATCCCACACATCGGATTGTAGGGAGAATCCAAACCCACGGGCAGAAAATAGTACTCAATAGCGACTGTTAGCGCCAATAACTCCTTGAATCCCGGAGCATCCTCGGGAGGTAACTCACCGGAAGCAGCCTTCACGAGTTCGCTAGCCACAGTAACATGCTCCTCCGCCACACCTATTTCGGAAAGTACTTGAGGCAGTTTCACATCTTCGAGTGGAGCGTCAAAATTCTTAATACGGGAGATAAAACCCCGTATAATTTCGGGTGTTAGGGCGATGTACTCACTATATCTCTTATCTCCATAGAACTTGCGAGCCTCACGAAGGCCAACAACCTCGGGGATTCGAGCCGACCACTTGGAAAACCAGTTCACTTCAACGAACTGCTTCTCATTCAAAGGAGCGTTCACTAATTCTTGACCGTCTCGGCCGATGACAACAAGACGCTTGTCGTCATTAGAAACCCTAACGGCATCATGACCTAACCCGTAGTAAGCAAGTAGAGCCTCAAGTCCGAGAGTATAATAATTCCGTTCATAGAGAAGAGGCATCTCGTTGGGAAATGATTCGACCAACGACCCATTCCCTTCGTCTCCCGGCAGCTTGGACACTAGCCGTAATCGTCCATCCGATTCAATAAGTTCAGTTTCGAAACCGCCTTGAAGGAACAAGAGATTCTTCTCCTTTTGAGAAAAGTCGCCTTGAACAGCATCAAGTTTCGTACGGTTCTCCGCCAAAACCTTCGCTGCATCAGTCAGTTTTAAGGTCAAAGATCGCAGCTCTTCGGAAGCCTGCTTGATGGTTGATCGAATCTGAGTCACACGTTTATCATCGACAACAATTTCGCCAGTGCGATCACCGGAGGCGTTGTTGTCTCCAGTAACGGATTCAGAAATCTGGGCGGCAAGCTCGGCACGCTCTGCCTCACGAACTTTCAATTGAGGTGCAACAACTGCAGCAATTGCAGGATTCGCTTCCAATGTCTTCTGGAAATTGCCGATAATCTCGTCCAGTTCGCTAATTTTGGCTTCTAATTTTTTTAAGGCAGCGGGATCAAGTTGATCTTGCTGAGAAGATTTGGCGGTAACTTGCTTCAATTCCGCCAACTTGGAAATCAATTCAGTTCGTTCGTCCTTACGAGCTTTCAATTGCGGTCCAACAACTGTAGCAATTGCAGGATTCGCTTCCAATGTCTTCTGGAAATTCCCGATAATCTCGTCCAGTTCGCTAATTTTGGCTTCTAATTTCTTTAAGGCAGCAGGATCAAGTTGATCTTGCTGAGAAGATTTGGCGGTATCTTGCTTCAATTCCGCCAATTTTGAAATCAATTCAGTTCGCTCATCCTTACGAGCTTTCAATTGCGGTCCAACAACTGCAGCAAGAGCAGGATTCGCTTTCAAGGTCGTCTGAAAATTACCGATGACCTCGTTCAGTTCGTTAATTTTCTCCTCCAGTTGCTCCACTTCCTCCGAAGAAATGTTAGAATTATTGGAGTCAGGGGTTTCGTTACCCATGAGAACTAGGGCCAATTCGGACTGTAGTTTAGAAATCTTTTGCTCGAGTGTTTTTTTCCCTTCACCCAAAGATGCCAATAAAGCGCCGGCAGATGCCAGGTCTTGTTGAACCGCTTTCCTTTTTGTTTTCAAATTGATCAAGGAAGACTCAATTTCAATGATTTCAGCGGAGCTACTCTTAAGTAAATCGAGGGCAAGTTTATCTCGTTTGCCGCCCAGCACATTGTAAGCGTGTGCCTTGCCACCGCCTGGGAACCACAAAGGCACCCATCGCGGTACATTGTCGACGGTACGATACGGAATGACCGTTATAGAACCGATACGACCGAGGTGCTCACCATCAACGAAACTCTGCATCGGATAGGTCGGAGCCTCAGGGTAAGGATATTTGCCTTCGATCGTCGTTTCATCAAAACCCTCCTTAAAAACCGGAGGATTGGCACTAATATCGGGAACCTTCATTAGCATAGTCTGAACCCCAGTATACCCTGCTCCCAAGACAACGCGATCCGGATATGCAGCCACAAGTTCACCTACAGCGCCGTCACTTCGGTAGACGTTATCTTCGGGAACCATCCGAGATGCGCTTTTGGGTGAGAACAAGAAGTCAAAGGCAATCACGCGAGCGTTGCCCCTTTCAAGCAAAACCTTAGCGACGTCGCGGAAAAACGCCCTATCCCACGGACGCTCCCCTACACCCTCCATCTCGAGAGTCTTGGCATCAAAGTTCACATACATGACATGAGGCACTCGGGGAAGCGTTTGATTCTCATCGACTCTAACGGGATCATCCGCATTTGACGCCTCCCTATGCGATAATTCTCCGCGAAATAGGCCAAAGGGATTCCAAGTCATGCGTTGATCCAAAGTCCAAACCTTCCAACTATCAAGTACTCCGTACGAGTTGAAGGCAATCCAGAGACATGGTACCATCATTAAAGCGTAGAACGTGATCTTTGATTCTTTGCTAAGCTTGAACATGACAAACGAGATTGATGGGGTTGATCATTAAAAGAAAGATTCTAAAAAACACCCACAGGCTCTCGGCAAGTGAAAAGCAAACTTTAGAATATCAATAACAATAAGAAAATCATTTGGCTTGGACAATAGCAAAGCTTCGTTACGCTTGTAAGTTTCAATTCAAATAGAAAATTAATTATGCAACAGGATTCCATATCACCAAAAATACCTCCAGCACCCGAACAACAAGAAAAGATGCGAACCGAAGCGGCTTGGGTGGAACTATTGCGACGGGAAATCGGGCGCGTGATAGTAGGTCAAAAATATTTGGTCGACCGTCTTATCATCGGTCTCTTGGCAAATGGCCACGTACTTCTCGAAGGCGTACCGGGTCTGGCCAAAACCTTGGCAGTAAAAACACTTTCCCGATGCATACGGGCTGATTTCAAGCGCATCCAATTCACTCCCGACCTGCTCCCCGCAGATGTTGTGGGCACCTTGATTTACAGCCCAAGCAAGGGTGAATTCACAACAAAGCAAGGTCCTATTTTCACCAACCTTTTGCTTGCAGATGAAATTAACCGAGCTCCAGCAAAAGTTCAAAGTGCCCTTCTCGAAGGTATGCAGGAGAGGCAAGTGACTATCGGCGACGTCACTTATCCTCTGCCAACACCTTTTCTGGTCCTTGCCACGGAGAATCCGATCGATCAAGAAGGAACTTACTCGCTTCCCGAGGCTCAAATGGATCGGTTCATGCTGAAGCTCGTGGTAAACTACCCGAATCGAGAAGAAGAACTCAAAATCTTAGAAGCCAACGCAAATGTTAACGTTGAGCACGAGGTCAGCCCAGTGGTCGAAGCAGAAACTATTTTTAGATCTCGTGAATTGGTGGATGAAATCTATGTCGACGAAAAGCTCAAAGGGTATTTAGTGGATGTAGTACTTGCGACGCGAGAACCAGCAAGTTACGGAGCGTCCGAGTTGGAAGCCTTTATCCGATTCGGAGCATCCCCCAGAGCCACTATCAGCTTGGCTCTTGCATCAAAGGCTGTCGCATTCATGCAAGGTCGTAGTTTCGTGACCCCTCAAGACATAAAGGATGTCGGACTTGATGTACTCCGGCACAGAGTCATCGTCAGTTATGAAGCGGAAGCCGAGAATATAACCAGCGACGACGTCATACGGAAAATATTCGAAACCGTACCCGTCCCCTGAATCCACAACCTTGGAAGCAGGAAGTAGAAAGCCTTCCCAAATCGATGACAATATAGGATGGAAGAACCCGATCAAGAGTTCACGCGCCAAATTCTGCAAAAGGTGCGACAAATCGAGATTCGATCGAACAGGTTGGTCTCGGAGGCACTTGCAGGATCTTACCATAGCGCATTCAAAGGCCAGGGAATAGATTTCGAAGAGGTAAGAGAATACCAACCGGGAGATGAAGTACGGTCCATCGATTGGAATGTAACTGCGAAGATGAATGCTCCATTCGTGAAACAGTATCGAGAGGAGAGAGAGCTCACGATTGTTCTAGCGGTAGACATAAGCGCTAGTGGTTCCTTCGGTTCAGCAGAGCAAAGCAAACGGGAGCGACTCGCCGAACTGGCCGCTCTCCTCGCATTCTCGGCCGACCGCAACAATGATAAAGTCGGTTTAATTCTTTTCACAGACGAGGTGGAGCACTACCTTCCCCCCTCCAAAGGACAAAAGCACACTTTACGTATCCTCCGTGAAATCCTCTTCAACGAAACCAAGGGAAAAGGAACCGACCTTAGAGGCTGTCTTCGCTTCCTCAACAGAGTGATGCGAAGACGATCGATCGTGTTTTTTCTTTCCGACTTCATGATACCCGAAAACGGGGACGATGAGGAATCCGCCGAGGATATCCTCTTCAAGGAACTTTCCACGACGCGAAGGCGACACGACCTCGTTTGCGTCCGGGTCGAAGATCCTCGAGACATCGAATTGCCGGATGTCGGGCACATTCTTCTTGAAGATTTGGAAACCGGAGAACTCATTGAGGTCAATACCGCCGACAAGGCCTTTCGCCAGCGTTACTTCGAAAAATCCCGCGAATGGGTAGAGGGTTTCGAAAAACGACTTCTTCGGCGAGGCATCGACTGCTTTGGTTTATCCACGAACACCGACTACGTTAACCGTTTAAGAGAATTCTTTAAACTCAGGGAAAACCGCAGAAGAGGATGATGATCCCGGCATCTGCAAAATTAGCTCTCTTATCTCTTTTTAGCATAGCATCAAAGGGAATCGGGTACGCACAAAATGATAATTCCTATCTTGAAAAGAAAAGAGAACGCGACGAGCCCATTCCTCTGTACAAAAGCATCTCTGAAATCTTAACGGAAAACTGGTGGATTCTGGCTTTAGCGGTAGGAATCACCATGACAATAATTTTCGTCTTTTGGTTGCGACGGCGCTTTAGCAAGGCTGAAACCGCAGAAATGGCGATTCCCGCTCGCGACCCATACGAGGAGGCCATCGAGGCACTGGATGGACTAGATGCAGAATGTCATAGAATGGATGCAAAGCCTTTTGTGTTCCGTCTATCGGAAGTGCTTCGCGTGTATGTCGAGCGCTGCTTTGCTCTTCCTGCAATGGAACTGACAGGCGAGGAATTCCTTAGAGAAGTCGCGGAACACAAGTTTTTCCGCAAAAGATACGATGACCTCTTGCACGATTTCGTAGATAGGAGCGATATGGTAAAGTACTCGAGAGAAAGCATTGACGGGGATGGGCTTCGATTGTTGCTCGATTCCGCCGTCCACTTTGTCAAAGACTCTCACCGTCGACTAGAGGAAGAAGCAACGAAAACCAAAGACCAACCGCCAGAGGTGAAGGCATGAATCCTTTCGAGCACTGGGAACGCTTTCGATTGGCGGAGCCTCACTGGTTGTGGCTCGTCCCAGTGATAATAGCCCTAATCATCGTAAGGCTTCGACAGAAGCAAAGTAACTCCACTCTCAAGTTTTCATCGTTGGTCTTCTTACGTGTTGCGGAACCAAGAAGCGCTTGGCCTGCTCGTTGGATTCCACCGACCTTTCGATTTTTCGCGTTGGTCTGCCTTCCGATCACTCTTGCTCGGCCGCAATTGGATGAAAGTACTCGCACGATTCAAGAGAGTGGCGTGGACATAGTTCTGGCAGTTGACCTTTCCGCGTCCATGCTTGCCTTGGACATGAGTGAGAGTCGGAGCGAACCCATCACCCGGCTCGAAGTAGTAAAGCGAGTAATCAAAGACTTCGTCTCCATGCGAAAGCACGACAGGATCGGATTGATAGGTTTTTCCGTAAATCCCTACCTACTCAGCCCCCTCACCTTGGACAAGGAACACCTGCACCGCAATCTCGACCGCATGCGAGTAGGTCTCACGCTTCAGACGGGAACCAACATCGGCGGAGCTTTGGGCGAAGGCATCAACCGGGTCCGAGAACTAGAAGCAAAGAGCCGTATCGTCATTCTCCTGACTGATGGCAAGGACGACCCGCCACCTAGGCACAGTCCACTGGTTTTCGCCGAAGGAGCAAAGGAAGACGGAATAAAAATTTACACAATTGCTGTGGGCCAATCGACTCGAACTCGAACCTACATCTATGACAGACGGACGGGGGACTTGCTTCGTAACTCCTCAGGAAACCCGGAAGTGACTATTGCCAATTATCCTGTGGACAAGGAAATACTTCGTAAAGTCGCCGAAACCACGAAAGCCAAGTTCTTCGAAGCAGGAGACGAAACAGCTCTTCGTGATATATACGAAGAGATCGATCAATTGGAAAAAACTGAAGTGGCATACGAAGTGAACGCTCTCTACAAGGAGCTCTTTCATTGGCCTTTGGCAGGAGGGATTCTTCTTCTTTTGATTGAAATAGTCCTGTCGCGAACTGTATTCTTAAGGATTCCATGAATCTCTTTGCCCACCCGGAATGGCTTTTGTCCGGCCTACTTGCAACCACCGCAGTCGGATTCTTCCTGTGGTGGTCTGAACTGCGGAAAATTCGCCGGTTGAAAAAGTTCACGGCAACCAAACTACTTTCCAAGCTATCCGAATCTCACTCCAAACCAAAAACCATCGCAAGAAACGTCATATATTCCGTTGCTATTCTCCTTCTATTTTTGGCACTAGCCAAACCGCAGTGGGGCAAAAGCCAACGGAAAGCGATCCCGACCGGAATCGATGTGCTTCTAGCCTTGGACGTGTCACGAAGCATGCTCGCCCGCGACGTTCGACCGAATCGAATCGAAAGGGTAAAACTGGGCATTTCAAATCTCCTCGAAAAAGTAAAAGGCGACCGACTCGGACTCATAGCTTTTGCAGGAACCTCTTTTCTTCAATGCCCGCTGACCCTCGACCACTCCGCTTTTCGCAGAACCCTGCGAGAAATGGAAGTCGGCGTAATAAAAAGCCAAGGTACCGATCTCTCCCGCCCAATAAAAGAGGCCGCTAGATCTTTTTCCGAGGATGACAGCGACCGTTTCCTCATACTTATTTCCGACGGGGAGGATTTGGAAGGGGAAGGCTTGAAGAAAGCCAAGGAAAGCGCCAAGGCAGGTGTGCGAATTTACACGATCGGAATTGGAAGCAAAGAAGGGTCTCGCATCCCTCTTGATCCCATTCCTCAGAAGGCACGCAATTTCCTTAAGAATCCGGAAGGCAAGGCGGTCATCACGAAACTCGACGACACATCTCTACGTGCAATCGCAGAATCAACCGGTGGCAAGTACTTCCAACTGGGACCCACCGGCGAAGGTTTGGCTAGAGTTTTCGATGAACTTCAAGCAATCGGACACCGCAAACGTCACGCCATTCTCTCACAGGAACTTCCAATCGAGCGCTATCAACCTTTTGTTGCATTGGCTATGCTCATGCTTGCCATCGAGTTTTTGCTTGGCAACCGACGACGGATTCGGGCAATTGCCCCCTCGCTCGCGTTGGTGATATTGATCTTCCTCTCTGGTTGTTTCCGCAGGGACAATATAAAAAGAGCTGAGGAAGCCCACAAAAACAAGGAGTTTGAAAAAGCCGCCGCTTATTACGAGGCGGAGATAAACGCCACTAAAAGTGAAGACAAGCAGGTTGACCCACGCCTTCATTTAAACGCCGGCCTCGCTCATCTGGATGCGGGCAACCTTGAAAAAGCCGAGACTTTCCTCGAAAAAGCTCTGGACGGAACCGTAGACGAGCCCTCCCTTCAATCTACAATTCTAAATGCTCTCGGAAACCTTCAATACAACCGAGCCAATCAAGCTCTGGATCGGACAGACGTAAAATCGGCGCGCGAAGCGTGGGAAAAGGCCTTGCAGCACTACGAAGCGGCCATGTCTATTGACGACAACGTAAAGGCCAATGTGAACAGGGACGAACTGGCCAAACAAATCGAAAGCCGAATCAAGTCGTTGCTCTCTCTTATTTCAGGTATTGCATGGAGGGACATCGATGGAGACGGACGACCACAAGAGAAAGAACCACCATTGCCAGGCAAAATCTATTGGGATCAAAACAACGACGGAGAACATAACGCTTCATCGGAGCCTTTTGTCGAAACCGACGAGAAAGGTCGATACGCCATCGAATGGATTTCCGCTACTTACCCCACTTCCTTTCAACTTGGATGCGTCCCAGCTGAAAGTAATGGAACAAAGGGCGTTACCCTTCTTCCCTTACTCGAACCACCACCACCTCCTTTCAATCCTAACAATGTAAAGACACAGTTCGTGGTACTGAGCAAAGCAGGCAACCGCCAAGTCCATTTCCCCTATCGAGCCGCTCCTATGTTGCAGGGTTTTGTATGGAATGACGCCAACCGAGACGGTATTCGAGACGACAATGAAACAGGATTTGCCAAAGCCAATCTCTTTCTCGACCTAGACGGGAATCTCGCCCTCGATGAAAACGAAACTTCTTTCAAACCATCGGAATCGGGTGAGTTCTCTCAAATCGTTCCACCTGGTCAACACGTCCTATGCATTCAAATCGAGAGCGAGGATGCAAACGTCACCTTTCCTCTAAACGATGAAAAAGCTCACTTGGCATCCGTTGATTTTGAAACGGCTGCCAAACATCTCAACTTCGGTGTTTCCACTCCAGAAGGACAAGGAGAGTCACAACAAGACAATCAGAATTCCGAAGCGGACCCGAAAGACTCGGATTCCGACCCAAACCCGCAAGAGCAAAAGGACGGCGATGAAGAGACCGCTGCATCACCACCGCCGGAAGTCCCCAAAGAAGTGAACGCTCTCTATGAACGCCTACTTCAGGAAATCGAGGCCAATTCCGAACCACTGGACATCGAGGGGAAAGTGGTTGAAGCTCCACGTCGAGGAAGGGATTATTAGAATATCGTGACAAGAATCACTTACGCTCTTTATTGTCTGTTGTCTTTACTGCTCGCGGGCTTTTCGGCAATAGGACAACAGCAAAGCATTCGCATCGAGGCGAACTTTTCGCCTTCCGCCATAACCTTAAGCCGACAGACCACCTACAAGGTAACCATTCACGGTTCACAGCAATCCCCCTCTGGGAGTCTTCCTGCAATCGCAGGGCTTGGCATTTCGGGGAATCCGCGCGTTTTTCGAGCAGCAAGCTTTATCAACGGAGTGCCTTCGGTTCGCCTCGAACTCTCCTTTGCCGTCAAACCGGAACGACAGGGAAACTTCACAATCCCTCCATGGAACCTATCGGTACAAGGCACTCCCCACCAGGTTCCGGCGACTACCCTTCGAGTCCTTCCCCCGAACCAAGAAGATGTGCTTCGAAGTCAAGCTCGACAAAAACAAGAGTCCGATCTCCGCCAAGCTCTGTTCCTAGAGGTAAACCTTAGCCGAAAATACCTCTTTGAGGGTGAAACCACACTTGGTTCAATCGACCTTTATATTTGGGAGCGATTGCCCATAACTCGTCTAGTGCAACTTCCTCAAAAAAACGGGGACGCTTTTTCCCAAAGCAAAATCAACCGCCCCTTGGAGAAACGCGCCTCCCGCAACGGTAAAAACTATACCGTTTATTCATGGCCCGTCGCTCTTACTGCAGCAATGGAAGGCATACACGAATTATTCTATAAAATGACCGTTCGCGTTCGCGTTCAAAACAATCGAAATTCTCCTTCGGGCAATCCGTTTTTACAGGATCCATTTTTCCGTGATCCCTTTTTTGGATTTGGTCGAGAAGAAGCGATGTCGGTTACCTCCGAAAAGCTCAAACTTGAGGTGAAATCTCTCCCGATGGAAGGTCGACTAAATTCGTTCCGCGGTGCCATTGGCACTATTTCCACAAATTCGACTACGGACTCAGAACGAGTGACCGTTGGCGACCCCGTGCGCATTACTTTCACGGTCACGGGCAAAGGCAATTTTGGGGTGATGCCCGCTCCCGAAATCGATTCCAGTGAGAAGATCAAGGTAGGACCACCGGCATTCTCGTTCGAGGGAGATGAAAACCTTCGATACGAAGGCACCCAACGCTTCGACTACGTAGTAACTCCATTGCGACCTGGACAAATAGAAATTCCCGCCGTTCCCTTTGCCTATTTCGACCCGACCTTGGAGCGGTATGTCGATGCATCGGGAAATTCGCATATCCTTCGTGTCGATGCTGGCGAAACATGGGTGGACCCATCCCCACCTGAATTCGCCTTTTCTGAGAAACAAGAAGAAATAGAACCGGCCCGCAATCTCTTTCAGACTGAAAGCGAACCAAGCGAATGGCGAAAGTCCCTCACTCCGGAACCAGTCTTCCGTTCCACCGCTTTCTGGTATGCGCAAATCGCTCCGCTCTTTTGCTTCTGCGGGATTCTGGGATGGAGGATCCGCAAAAGAAGCTCATCGAGGGATAGCTCTGCCAAACGATTCGCAAAACTGCGAAACGAAATGAAGAGAGCCGCTCGATTTAACGACACCCTAGGCTTTTTCCGAGCTACTCGTGGAGCAATAAGAGAAAAGGTAGGTGCCATGGCAGGTCAAGAAAAGCCCGAGACTCTGGGAAGAGATGAGGTGGTTGCGATCTTACTTCAAAGAAAAGCCTCAGAGGAGCTTATCTCTGAGATCAATGAAATTCTCGAAACTGCAGACGCTCACGAGTTTGCCGGAGACGCCAGCTCGAACCTGCCCCTTCTGGATTGGCAGGTACGCATCAAGCGCCTCCTCAAAAACATTCGTTCCTTGGCATGAAGCTATTGAGAATCGTTGTATACCTCGCCTCAGCAGCATTTTGTAGCGGAGTTGATGCGAACGAGGCAAACCGACCATTCTACGACGGCGTTAGAGCTGAGGCGTCAGGTGACTTGGACGCCGCCATTGCTTCTTATGAAAAAGCCGCCGCCATTTCCCATTCGGCCAATCTCCACGGCAACCTGGCCAATCTCCACTATAAGACGGGTTCATCGGGCAAGGCTGTACTCCACTATCGACAAGCCCTATTGCTGGATCCGGGAAATCCGGAAATAAGTTCCAATTTAGCCTTCGCCCGGAAAGCGGCGGGACTACCTCCCGCCAGCCCTTCCGCCGACGATTTTTATTTCGCTCCCGAATCAATAAGCATTTGGGTATTGGCTACTACCATAGCTTTCTGGCTAGGCATATACTTGGGCTTGATTCTAACTAGATCTTATATTTCCGGATTCGCTAAAATCACCGGCGTAATCGGTTGGGCGGGAATTGTCGCTTTTGGGACTTACGCAATATGGCGAGCAGACCGCAACATAGACTTCCTAGCGCGTGAAGCTGTCGCCGTACTTCCAGCTACAACCAACGAAGGTAACGAAACTGCCGTTATTCGGCTGCGCCGCTACGCAGGTGGTGCCAACGACGCCAATGCCGAACTCAAACCGGGCGAGGTCGTAAGGATCGATAAAGACGATACAGGCCAATTGAAAATGCACGTCACGAAAGATCAAGTGAAGTGGTATCTTGCTCGCTCGATTTCCGGCGGCAAAAAAGGTTGGGCTACGGAAAAAGAATTAGTCCGGATTCTCCAATAAAACTTTCGATGTGAGTGCTCTAAGAGAAACCTTTATCAACGAACTTAGACGGATCGATAGTCTATCTCAAATAAGCTCGGTTCTAGGTTGGGACGAGCAGGTGAATTTACCTTCGAGCGAAGCCTCTTCGTCGCAAAGGTCGTCACAAAGCTCCGCCTTGGCCGAAATGGTTCACCGTGAATTCACAGGATCCGCTTTTAGTGATTTGTTGAAACGACTGGAAGACGAGACTGATGAACCGGACAAAGACCTCGAAATTATTCTTCGGGAAGTTCGTCGCGACCTCCACAGAGCACAAAAGCTACCGAATGAATTCGTAGCCCGAAAAGCGGCTCACGAAAGTTCGACCTATCATGTTTGGAAGAATGCTCGCGAGAAAAACGACTTTGCTGCTTTTGCCCCCGCGCTTGATAAAACCATGCAATTCGCCCGCGAGGAAGCTGCCTACGGCGGATATGGCGAAAACCCATACGATTACCATTTGGACAAGCATGACCCTGGCATGGATGCCTGCGCAATCGGCAAGCTTTTCGATGATTTGCAAATTGGACTGGTTCCACTCGCCGAGCAAATCCTCTCCTTATCCGAAGAGGCGGCCATACCAGAGCTGAAAGGATTTCCGAAAGACAAACAAGAAACATTTCTCCGGGAGGTAGTGGAAAGCCTAGGATTCGATTTCACGAGAGGCCGAATGGACGTCGCCGTGCACCCCTTTTGCTCCGGAAACGGATCCGATACGCGACTCACCACCCGCTACGACTCGGACAATCCGCTGGATTCTCTCTTCTCTGCCATACACGAGGCGGGTCACGGTCTTTACGAACAAGGATTGCCCCACAAATGGCTAGGCACGCCACTCGGGGAGGCCGCCGGCATGGGAGTACATGAGTCGCAAAGCCGAATATGGGAGAACCAAGTGGGACGTTCGCCTGCTTTTTGGAATAGGTGGGAACCTCGCTTTCGCGAAATATTCCGCGAACCTTTGGCAGACATCTCTTCGGAGCAACTGTTCCTCGCCATCAACAAGGTGTCCAGAAACCCCATTCGAGTCGACGCCGACGAGGTAACCTACAACTTGCACGTAATTCTTCGCTTCGAGTTGGAACAAGCCCTTTTTGCAGGCGATCTTAAAGTGGAAGATCTTCCCAGTGCGTGGAGCGAAAAGGCGGAAAAACTTCTCGGACTTCAACCAACCAACGATTCGGAAGGCGTCCTGCAAGACGTTCACTGGTCGGGCGGAGCATTCGGTTATTTCCCAAGTTACTGTCTAGGAAACTTGCTGGCGGCCCAGCTTTGGGAAAAGGCAGTGAAAGAAGATGTGCCCGATCCGAGCGATCCATCCAAACTCTTGTCTTGGTTACACCTCAAGGTGCATCGGCATGGAAGACGGATGAACTTGCTGGAACTTACTGAAAATGCGACAGGCGACTCCCTTGGTCCTCGATGCCTGTTGCAATACTTGGAATCTCGTTACCTCTCTCTCTATCGAAAAACGAACTAGATCAACTTGTCGTGGTCTATTCTCTCAATCGCGACGTAAGTTCCGCGAAAATCCTCCTCGAAAATCTTACGAGTCGCCCCAGACAAAGTTTTTACCCGCTCGGCAATCTTTGCCTCATCGACGATTTGAGAATCAGGCAACTTGGATTTTCCGCTCTCGGAATCATCGACAGCTGTCTCGGGAGTGGAAACGGAGCTGGCAGGTAATCTAATCGGTTCCTGTTCTTCCTGAAACATCTGAGCGGGGGTAGGTTCCTCCGCATCCTCAGCATCGAGAACCACCTCGGGCAGATCCTCGATGGGTTCAGGTTTGACTACGGATTCCGCCTCAACCTCAACTTCAAGTTCGGAATCGACTTCAGGAACGGGCTCAGATTCGGCTTGAGGTGCCGCGACATCGAGTTTCACCTCGACGGCAGAAGCGAGTATTTCCTGAGCGGGGACTACGGAATCAGTTTTTTTTTTGGATTCGGAAGGCGGAACCATACCTGAGAGTTCACGAATCACCGAATCAATGGCTCGGGATCGACCTGCTTCCACTCCTCGAAAGAGAGTAACCTCGAAATTCGCCTTGTCGGAAAGTCCGGAACGAACGGATTCCTCCCCCGCTCGCAAAGCATCCAAGATTCGGGCATACTGCTCAGAGGAAAGCTCAAGGCTATCGGATTCCCCACGAATACGAGCGACCAAACCGGAACGCATATGTTCCTGAAGATCCTGCAAAGCTCGGTACAGATCGATTCCTTCGGACGCGAAAGCATCCGCAGACTTCAGGATAGCAGAAAAGTCAGCCTCGCTCAGAGCTCGAGCCAGTTCGGAAATTTGCTCCGGAGAGGCCAACCCGTAAACCTCGAGCACATCGGCTTGCGAGATCTTCATTCCGCAAAAGGAGATCATTTGGTCTAAAATACTCTGCCCGTCTCGCATTCCGCCCATAGCCATTCGAGAAATGGTGGCGAGGGCAGCGTCTTCCACCTCGACTTTCTCGGTGTCGCAAATCTCACGAAGTTTGCCCGAGATCAATTCAGAAGGAATGGAACGAAACTCGAATCGCTGGCATCGAGAAACGATAGTGGGAAGAACCTTGTGAGCCTCGGTAGTGGCAAAGACAAACTTCACATGTGGCGGAGGTTCCTCCAAAGTCTTGAGCAAGGCGTTAAAAGCCTGCTGACTTAGCATATGCACCTCGTCGATAACGTAAATCTTGTAGCGGCACTGGGCGGGAGCGTACTGACATTCGTCTCGCAGATCTCGGACTTGATCCACGGAATTGTTGGATGCACCGTCTATCTCTATGACATCGAGACATCTCCCGTCCATAATGGCTTGCCCAAGTTCCGAATCTTCGGGAACCTCAAGCGAAGGTCCGTCCTCCCAGTTCAGAGATTTGGCAAAAAGCCGGGCTGTGGTGGTCTTGCCGGTTCCACGAGGTCCAACGAATAAATACCCATGGGCAATTCGCCCCATCTCGATTGCATTGCCCAAGGTTCGCACCACGTGATCCTGCCCCACGAGTTCCGAGAACTGCTTGGGACGCCAGCGGCGGGCAATGACTTGATAACCTTTTTCTGCCATAAATATTGGTTAACAACTAATTGCGACCAACCGCATTGCATGCAAGCGAAACCGCAACTTGATATAAAAACGGAATTCCGAAAGTCGAAAAACTTGTAACAATTGCGAGCACAAAAAAGGCCAGGCACCCCACAGCGCACACAAGCGTAACTTCCGCTGCTCCCTTCCGGGCCTGACGGGGTTCGTTAGCCCGTAGTCGCATGGGACCCGGCCTTAAAAAAAATTTATCGTACAATTTATAAGGCGAAGCAAACATTTTCCTAAGGTGCAAAAAAAACTTTGGAAATTCTCGTGAATTTTTCGCTTTGCCTTTTTTCCCTCATTTTTTCTCAATAACTCCGTGGGCAATTCTTTCGGTACTCTCTTTCGAATTTCAACATGGGGTGAAAGCCATGGTGGCGGTATCGGCGTGGTCATCGACGGTTGCCCTCCGGGATTACCGTTAAAGGCGGAAGATATTCAATTAGACTTAGAGCGACGACGTCCAGGGCAAAGCAAGATCACCACCCCCCGCAAGGAGAACGATCAAGTAGAAATACTCTCAGGCACATTCGAGGGAGTAACCCTCGGCACTCCCATCGGCATGCTTGTAAGGAATCAGGATGCTCGACCGCAAGCCTACGACGAGATGAAAGAAAAGTTCCGCCCTTCGCATGCTGATTTCACCTACCAAGAAAAATTCGGCATTCGCAACCACGAGGGTGGTGGCCGTTCGTCGGCACGTGAAACAATCGGTCGGGTAGCTGCTGGCGCCATTGCCAAGAAGATACTGACCTCCATCGGTATCGAAATTCGATCCTACGTCGAGCGGGTACACGACATCGAAGCACCCGAAATCGAGAATTTTCCCACTCTGGAGGAAGTGGACGCCTCGCCCGTTCGCTGTCCGCATCCAGAAACAGCAAAAAAGATGGTGGCTCACATCTTGGCACAAAAGAAAGCGGGTGACTCCGTTGGCGGCTTGATCTGCTGCCGTGTTCTAGGAATGCCCACGGGGCTCGGCGTACCCGTATTCGACCGTCTCGAAGCAGATCTCGCCAAAGCTATGCTCTCGCTTCCCGCAACTAAGGGATTCGAGGTCGGCAGCGGATTTGCGGGCACCTTGCTAAAGGGTTCAGAACACAACGACATCTTTGAGAACCATGATGGTCACATTCGCACCAAGACAAATCGCTCCGGCGGAGTGCAAGGTGGTATAAGCAACGGTGAGGAACTCTATTTTCGTGTTGCCTTCAAGCCCACCGCCACCGTCCTAAAACCTCAAGACACCGTAGATGGAGACGGTAACCAAACAGAACTTATCGGGCGCGGACGTCACGACCCATGCGTCCTCCCCCGAGCAGTCCCCATCGTGGAAGCCATGACCGCGCTTGTACTGACCGACCATCGCATGCGCCAATCCGCGCAATGCGAAACCTTCACATTCTAATTACCCTAAAGTGCATCGACTCCTCTACCTCGTACTCGGGGCGCCCGACTCGGGGCGCCAAGCCATTGTTCAAGACTTGATCGAAGGGGGACTCACGGAAGAAGAATCAGCTCTAACTCTCACCAACGAGAAATTTCCCGATGGTGAAGGATTCACATCATGGTATTGGGAAAACAGCTCCTTCCAGATTCCCGAGGAAGCTAGTGAATCTCCAACCACCCATAATTTTCTAATATTCTCTCCCTATCTGGATCTCGCCGACCAAATCGAAGCCTCGCTCGACCTGCTCGACACCGACAAGGAGTTAACTCTCGCCCGCATTCTTTTCGTCGTCCACTGCGGTCTACTGGAAGAAGCTTCCACAAAGATTCATTACTGGCACGAAGCATGTGCCCACTACGCCGACGTCGCGCTACTCAATCGCCAAAAAGGAGTAAACATTAAAAAAATTAAGGAATTCAAGGAACACTACGAATCAATGCGATTGCCATTCCTCGTCGAATCCATCCGTAAAAACAGAGTGGTCAACCCCGCCAAAATACTCGACCCGACATCGAGACGCATCTCACATGTATTCGATCCAGAGATAGACGTCGACTCAGACCTTGCCGATCCATACCTTGAACGTCTTCCCACTGGAGAAAGAGCCAAGCAAATCTCCTTACCATTTGGAGAACCGCCCAACTATATGTAGCTTTTTCCTCGACCACAACACACACATTTTTGTTAAATAGTAATTACCCTATGCCGGGGTGGCGGAATTGGTAGACGCGCTAGGCTCAGAACTTAGTGTCCGCAAGGACGTGCGGGTTCAAATCCCGCCCTCGGCACCATTCTACAAATGGAGTACACCTCACCACCAAATCTTTGCCAAAAAAACCTAAAAAAAGCTTGCGCACAGATCATTTGCAAGTCAGCTTCGAACTAGTTTTTTGACTCCAAAATAGATACGCTGTAACAACAATCCCGAAAATGGTTATGAAAGACCTCAATGAAAATATGAAAAAATGGGTAATTCTCTCATTTCTACTTTTAACACCCAGTCTATTTCTCTTCGGGCAAGAAGAAAGCGGAGGAGGATCAGGAGCAGCTGAGGCTGCCGTGACTTCCGGGGGGACCTCCAAGCCTGCAGCTGCTGCTTCTGGCACCACGGAGAGCAATCCAGTTGTAACAATGATCCGGGCTGGCGTGAGTTGGGAATCAGCAAAAGTCATTAAGATTAATGATATTGTCAAAATAGCTTCAGCTGGAGGAACTTTGACCAAATTAGTCAAAACTGCAGGTAAGATACAGTCTGGCTCCCTCAAAACAGATGACCTTGTGACATTGATAGATAAGAAAGTTGATATAGACAATGCCTTGGACAATGCGGAGAAAGCTACTGCTGGAACGATCAATCTGGCGGACTTGGTTACTCTTTTAGATAAAGATGTCAGCATAGCGGATGCTTCATCTAATGCCGAAAAGGCGAAAGCAGGCACAATCAATCTGGTAGACTTAACGGCCCTTATTGATGCAGGCGTATCCATATCTGATGCTTCGTCTAACGCTGAAAAGGCGAAAGCAGGTACACTTGATGTATCAGCTTTAGTAACCCTCCTCGATTCGGGTATTGATTTAGCTAACGCCACAACTATATCTGAAACTTCTCAAAGTGGGGGATCAACCACAATCAACACAGCCTTGTTCACTTCAACTAGAGCTCTGACAGCCAACGATGCCCTTTATACAGCCACGACACAAGTAATCAGTGGTGCGACGACAGAATTTGCGGGATTTCAAACAGCCTTGGAAGCATCCGTTATTCTTGCAAACACTATCCTTACGGACAGAGTAATTTCCAATAACTCAGATCTTCCCAACGGCATTACATTGTCAAGTCTTTCCCAAAGTGGTTATACCACAGAGCTCATCCGCCTTTTGGCAAAATACGGTGCCATTGGCTCAAACGGAGACGCTGTAGCTAACGCAGTACTTGGCTCTGACTACGCGGCGTTCACAGGTTCACAAAATTTGAGTTCTCTTGTTCAAAATTCAACATCGAGTTATCTCGCCAATCTGGCAAATCTCGGGGCACGAACTTTTTCTGATGAAGACCGTGGTTCTACGGTTCTGAATGTTTCATTGAGCAAAATCTCTCTTATGAGCGGCTCAAACATCACAATTACAAATGGTGCCTCGATAGATGCATCTGAAGTTTTGTCCAAGGCTACATCGACATCAGATCGCAAGATCGCCATAGTTGGTGCAGCCAAAGATCTTACTATCGCAGGAGATGCTACATTCACGAACTCAAACGACGTCGAAGACCACGCACTCGTCATTGGCGCCGCCGACGACCTTTACTTTCGTTCTGAATACGCAGCTGCCAATAGTGCTGACTATGCAGACCCTGCTCCCGTAACAGTTAAGTATACTGGTTCAAATCTGGGAATAGGTTCCTACGACACAATGCGACTGGTTAACGTAAACCTCGAAGCTGGTGGCAACTTGGCGCTGGCTACTTTAGATGAGTTGCACATAGGTCTTTCTGACAGTCATAGCAGTACATTCTCAGTGGGTACAGGTGGCAAAAATTCTGATTCTGACAATGTATACCTTTATGCAAACAACCTTATACAAGTTAACGGTCTTCAGTTCTCAGGAAGACTTGATGACGTCTACTTGGAATCGATCACCATCAATCTTAAAGATGTTCAGTTTCCATCTTCCGCCGATGTAATGCTCCGTAGTAGAGATGGGAGTCTTAATTTTAATTCATATTCTTCTCCTGTTTTAGGCAGCGTTAACTTGACTGAAGTATCTCATGGCGGAACGACACTTAACAGTTCACATTTCAGTGGGACTAACGGTCATATTAATTCTTCAATAACTCTTCCTAACGGCACCTCTGCAATTAAGATTCGCGGACAATAATATAGATTACCCCCTAATCGAATCCCACAAGTGATTTCAATTTTGATATGAACTACCTAAACAAACTAAGTACAATTATTTGTGCAATTATCGGACTTGCATTTACCCAACATGTTTTTGCACAAGGAAACCCAAGTCCCGAAGCCACCGAGCGCGGAATAGTTCCGGAACTTGGTCTACCAAACAATGCAGGAGCAGGAGGAGAATCGTCAGGAGATGTAACAGCCAGTGATGCCGGCGCGCAGCGTCCTGTTAAGCTTAAGAAGAAAGGCGTTTCTACATTCTTTGGTTACAGTTCTAAATATTTTTATCGATCCAATCCTCTAATGGCTAGCGGTAAATTGTCTCAGCAAAAAACCGCAATGTGGACAAACGCCTTTTTTGCCGGAGCAGGTCTCGGCGTAATCGAAACAGATTCTTCAGTCATCACTCCGTACGTTGGAGCTAGCTGGACAGTTAACGATTACATTCAAGGAGGTTTGGATACCTTAAATTATAACTCAACTGGAGCATATGCCTTGCTCCTTGCCCAATATGGTAACGGATGGTCTGCTCGAGCAGGAATAAACTATGCCAGCGATGCAAGTACAGAGAACGATACTGAGGATTACAGTGAGTACTTTCCAAATATAGGAGTGATGAAGGCATACGCACTATCTGATTCCACTTTAGGTATATTCAACGCCTCAGCAGGTAAACACATTACGAGTTCATTTGACATTTTCAAGGCGACTGATGCAGGAACTTTGGATAATTGGGAGATATCAAGTTCCTACGGTTTAAAATGGAATGCCAGCCAAAATCTCTCCTTTGCTCCACAATACCGATTAAGTTACAAGTTATACGATGAAGGTGCAAATAAAGACCATGACGATCTCACCAATGCAGTTTCATTACGTATTGCATATCAATTAGGATCATCAGTAACATTAGACTTATCGACATCCTACTCGAAGCGTACAACATCTGGGGTCCCAATTAATCTGGATTTTAAAAACTTGGACACTGGTGGAGGTTTATCGTTAAACGCACGCTTCTAGAAACCAAAAATTCAAAGGCAAACACGACCTAGAAGGTCGTAGTGGAGCTTTCACTTCATGCATTGAACTCGAATAACTTTTGAGTTTTACACAATGCCCGTTTTTCTTTTAGCCGCTCTATTTTTTTTGGCCGATTCCTTAATAGCCACCACTGTTTCATACATTGCTGGTAAGGTAGAAATTATTGACCCAAATATAACAGGCAGAAACTCTATATCGCTATTGGAAACGAACTCCACCATAGGTATAAACGAAGTAGTTTGCACGGGAAGAGATTCAAGGACTCAAATCCACAACGGAAGCACAATCCTTCGCCTCGGGGCGAACACAGTGGCCAAACTGGAAGAAAACGGTGCATACTGGATTCACTCAGGAAGTATTCTTTTTTGCTCTACCGTTCACACCACCGTTCTCTTCTCTTCACTTCAGTCATCAGCTACCTTCGAAGGAACAGGGACGATCATTCTCGAAACCACTGGAAACGGAGGATTCAAGTTAATACCCTTGGAAGCCAAAGGGTTCTTCAATACCGCTAAAGATGGGAAGAAGGAAGCCAAACCCGGGCAGTTATTGTTTGTCGTAGACAAACCATCTAATTTCGGTGATGCCTACGATATAGATCTCATGCTAATGCTGCGCTCAAGTCTTCTAATAAACTCTTTTCCTGATGCTCTTCCCACTTTTGAACGTATTGGTTTGGCCATATATTCCCAAGAATTAAAGCTAAAGGGGAAGTACGATGCCTTGATTGGTAACGCCCCCACGAAAGACAAGGTACAACTGTGGGCGTTTGAAAGGGGACAGGGATTTAGCAGAGACCCCAAAGCGTCCAAAAGTAAATCTCCGTCTCAAAAAAAAGGATTTCTTGGACAGCTTTTCCGAGGTAGAAGCAAAAAATAAAAAGAGTTATGCGGGTCTATCTCTTCTTGTTCTCTTCATTAGGAATCACTTTTTTAAATGCCAACGATCCAAACGATCTTGGAAAAATCAAACTGAAAGCCTTAAGAGGAGATCCGGATTCACAACTTCGCTTGGGTTTTCATTACTCCACTGCCAATAAAAACCCTTTGGAATCTTTTTTCTGGTATGAGAAGGCAGCCAAGGCGGGGCTTGCTTCGGCTTGTCATTACGTCGCCAGGGCGTACGCCACAGGACGAGGAACACCTCTGAATCTGGATTTGGCGAAAGTCTGGTACGAGAAAGCAGCCTTAAGAGGAATTGGTACTGCAATGGGAAAACTGGGTGATTTAATCTCCATAGACGATGGGAATATTACTAGTGATGCACTTGCCCACGCATGGTATGTATTAGCCATAGAACACCAAGAAACTGCATGGACAGAACGGCGTGACCGACTGGCCATGGCAATGTCGGAAAAGACCTTGGAACTCGCTAGAAAAAGAGTAGAGGAAATAAAAGCGAAAATGTTGTCTCCACAGGAACGTCGCCAACTCCCTCCATCTCCTACTAAGAAACGGGGCGAATATCATTTTCAAAACGGACAAAAATACTTTGGTGATCTGAAAAACGAGCTTCCTCACGGTTATGGTCATATACAATCACTGGAAGGTGGGCGCTTTTTCGGAGAATTCAAACAGGGGAAACCATACGGATACGGCACGCACTTTTCAGCACAAGGTCTCATTATCTTCTCAGGTCTGTGGGAAGGCGACAAGGCAGTCGCAGGAAACAGTCCACAAGCCCGCTTAAGAACCATTCTCAAATAGCACTAACCGGATAACGATTCGTTTAGCATATAGAACAATATTCCAATTCCAGATAAAAAGACAGAGAGCAAACAGAGCAAGAAATCCAATTCCGGATTCATCTGACTTCTAGAGTAAGGGTACTCCAAACAGTTAGAGCGAAATCAGAGGACTTGAATGCGACCCGTCGCAGAGGGCGCCTTGGAAGGAATGTTTGCAGTTGCAAAGGGCAATGCTGCGAGTCTCTGTGATCTCAACTTTTTCGGGCGAAAAGCTTGTACCCTTATGAGACCCATCGCAAAAAGGTTGTTCAGCGGAACGCCCGCAGGAACACCACCAATAATCCCCGGGTTCCAACTTTAGAACAGCAGGGACTTTGGAAGGAACTAGAGGATCTTCACTCATATTCTGTAGTTACTCAATCCTCAACTGTCGATGAGTGATGATTAACAACGGAAGCTATAAAGAGCTTAGATGCAGCAATACCCAGAATAACAACCGAAAACATTATAACCGGGACAAGAAGCATCGGTAGTCGAAACTTGGTGTGTCCAATTTTGGGATCATCTATGAAATCCATAAAAAAAAACTTGGTTTATTCTGTTCTGAAGGTCAACCCGTAAGGAATTACGAAATTCTTGAATCGGTATTGATTTTGAAGGGAGATGAGTAACTGAAGGCGCTGAGTATTGTCGCTAAAAAAAACTGACAGAAGAAACTATGAGATCGCTTAAGCAGCTCACACTTATTAATTACTGTTATTCCACCACCCAAGAATCAGATCCTGTGAGAAGAGCTTGGAGGTCGCCTTCACCTTGTTTTGACTTGGATGCGGCAACCTGCTGGTCAACCGCACTTTCATAGGTTTGCCGACCTTCCAGTTGTCGGAAAACGCCAAATGGAGTCGGAAAAGTCGGATAATTTAACTGTGAAAGCAATGTTGGATAGGCTGGATTAGACGTTTTGGAGTTGTGAACCAAAAGATCGCTTTCGCTGACACCGTTCTCGCTCAAAGTGACAACCTCTGGATCAAAACCATTTACTCGAATTCCCTTGTTGCGCTCAGCACCAAAAACCAACGGCTTACCTTCTTCCAAAAACAAGCTTTGTTCGCTCTTACTCTCTCTTCCGGTTACAGGTTCCCATGTTTTGTTATTATAAATTACGCAGTTCTGAAAGATTTCGATGAATGACGTCCCTTTGTGAGCATGGGCAGCTTTAAAAGTCTCCACCATGTGCTTCATATCCGTATCGCTTGTACGAGCCACAAAGGTCGACTCGCTTCCCAGTGCAAAGAGAAGAGGGTTCACCGGATAGTCCACGGAGCCAACAGGAGTGCTTTTCGTCTTCTTTCCCACTTCGGAAGTAGGGCTGTATTGACCTTTGGTCAGTCCATATATTCTATTATTGAAAAGCAGTACGTTTACATCAGGGTTTCTGCGGATGAGATGAAGAAGATGATTACCACCAATAGAGAGACCGTCGCCATCTCCAGTCACCATCCAAACGGACAATTCGGGATTCGCCACCTTTACTCCAGTGGCAACAGTGGGCGCACGACCATGAATGGTATGGAAACCGTAGGTGTTCATATAATACGGGAACCGACTGGAACAACCAATCCCGCTTACAACTACAAATTTTTCTTTGGGCACTCCAAGTTCGGGAAACGTCCGTTGTATGGCGTTGAGAATCGCGTAATCGCCACAACCCGGGCACCACCTCACGTCATTGGGTGCGACGAAATCCTTTTTATTGAGAGCGTTTTCTTCTCCGGTTACTGCCGTTTTCATCGTAATGGCGATAGAATAAGATTAACGAATCGTTTCTAGTATCTTATTGCTAAGCTCAGCAACCTTGAAGGGTTGCCCCTGCACCTTGGAATAAGAAACTACGTCAATGAGATACTTAGAACGAATCAAGAGGCTCAATTGACCCATATTTAGTTCAGGAATGAGAACTTTTTTGAATTTGGAAAGGATATTACCCAAATCATGAGGAAAGGGATTCAGATTGCGAAGATGTAGGCTGCTGACAGGAAAACCTTCCGTTCGTAAATTACGTACCGCGGAAGTGATTGCACCATAAGTGCCACCCCATCCAAGAACTAGAAGATCTCCGCCTTCTACATCGCCAAACACCTTGGAGGGAGGGAGGGAATCGGCGATTGCATTGACCTTGTCTCCTCTCAGTCGCGTCATTTCTTCATGGTTATTAGGATCATAACTAACACCGCCCTCTTCATTTTTTTCCAAACCGCCAATCCGATGCTCCAATCCGATTTGTCCGGGAATGGCTTGATCACGAGCGAGAGTAGAAGGATCTCGCTTGTATACGACATAATCTTCGTTGGGGTCGGCAAATGGGACCTCAAGATCAGGTAGGTCGGAAACATTAGGTATCAACCAAGGTTCAGCTCCATTGGCGATGTAAAGATCGCTTAGCAGGATGACGGGGGTTTTGTAAGTTATGGCTATTCTTGCCGCCTCGATAGCGCAATCAAAGCAATCGGAAGAAGAATGGGCAGCAATAATGGGGATAGGACTGTCGCCATTACGCGAAAACATACTTTGCAAAAGATCGCTCTGTTCGTTTTTAGTAGGCAAACCTGTGCTTGGTCCTCCGCGCTGAATGTTGCAAATGATCAAAGGAAGTTCGGTAATTGAAGCCAAACCGATGAACTCGCTCTTTAAACACATTCCGGGACCACTGGTGGCGCAAACAGAAAGCTTTCCCGTAAAACTTGCACCCAAAGCCATGCCCATAGCGGCAATTTCGTCTTCGGCTTGGATAGTTTTTACGCCAAAATGCTTAAGTGCGGAAAGCCCTTCCAAAATAGGAGATGCAGGGGTTATGGGATAACCTGCGTAGAGTAATTCAAGTTTGGCTTGTTTCGATGCAGCAACCAATCCATAGACCAATGCCTCATTGCCCGAAATCTTTCGGTAAACACCGGCATCAACGGGAGCCTTGGCGATTTGGTATCGATTTCGGGCAGACTCCATCGTGTCGCCCAGGTTGAAACCGGCTTTAAGGGCAAGTGTATTCGCCTCTGCCAAGTCAGGCAGGCGCTTGCCCCACTTGTCTTGAAAAAACTTAAGGGTAGTGTCCAAAGGCCGACCGTAAACGTAATACATAAAGCCAAGAGCGAAAAAGTTCTTACAACGAGCTTTGTCCGTGGGCTTAAGAGGGCTTTCGGCAAGTGCCTCCTTAGTCATGTTCGTAAAGTCTATCTCAACGAGGTGATATTTTTTTCGTAAATCCTCATCCTCCAGAGGATTAGTTTCATAATCCGCCTTCGCCAAGTTCATTTTTTTAAAGGCAGCCGTATTTACGACGAGCATGCCGCCAGCAGGCAAATCGGGTAAATTTGACTTCAGAGCAGCCGGATTCATGGCAACAAGTGCATCGGGTGCGTCGCCAGGTGTAAGAATTTCCCGACTCCCGAACTGTACCTGAAAACCGGAAACACCCGCCAAGGTTCCTGCAGGGGCTCGAATTTCAGCAGGAAAATCCGGCAATGTGGCAATGTCGTTTCCAGCAAATGCACTGCTGTCCGTAAAGCGTTCACCCACAGTCTGCATACCATCGCCAGAATCACCCGCAAAGCGAACAACAGCCGACTCGATTTCTATAAAACTGTCTTTGGCTTGAGCCATAGCAAAATTAAACAACTATATATCAGAAAAGAAAATTAAGAGAGCGAACAAGAAACAAAAACATATTTCGCAATGTATCTTTCTTCGAGTTATTTCAAGCTTGAAAAGAAGATTTTGGTTAACTCGCATTAGAAAAACTTAAGGAACCTCAGCCCCAAATGTTTCCCGACGAAAAATGGGAAGGGGAAAAGCAAATAAATTGAACGCCAAGGAGATGCGTTTACCAGGTGAAGAATTTATTCGTACACCATGTCGAAGATCCGAGGGGAAGAGAACCACGGAACCTGCTTTCGGCAATAGAGAAAAGTCCTCATTAGCATCGGATCGAAAGAAGAGATCACCCGAGTCAATGGGCACTTCAAGATAGTAAACACCGGAAACTTCAGACCCATGGGCATGATTGTGAACGCCGGTACTATCTCCTCTATCGGAAAGATTAAACCAGAAAGGCGGATGATGATGACCAGTGGGAGGCTCAAATAAAGCCAACATTTTTTTTCCAAAAACATTCACAGCAAAGTCACGAACAGGACAGACTATATCACGAACAGTAGGAACTTTATCTATTGGCAGGTAGGAATTTTCCCAACGACCGCGAATCTTATGTGAAAAAGAAAGGTCACCCATCCCAAGATTCAATTCATGCAGCAACCGAAAAGTCAGTTCAACATGGTTAGGCAAATACCCAAGAACGATTTCTTTTCCAGCAAATGATATTTTTTTCAGCTGTTGCATGGTGCGTGGAGGCTATTTCCTGCCCAATCGTAGTAAGAGATAGGTTTGCTCAGAAAAATCTCACTTAATCTGTCGATTTCACCCCAAGCGAAATCAGCAAAGTCGAACCTTGGGAAAACCGAACAACCTGTAAAGCACCATTTACTAGCGTTACAAAGCTCAGCAGCAAACGTGGTTTCCTTGGGAATCGCAAATTGAGGTTAATGCCTTGGAGGCATATCCGATCCGAGGGTTTTAAAAATGTAAACATCAACTCCAATCACATGAAAACGCAGTCTGCATGAAAGAACCCAGCCTGGTCGCAGACTAAACGATACCGTGCCGAATATTCATTGTCACTAAAATATCTAAAGCAAGAAGCCAAGACACGTTCTTAAGGTACAGAAGAAAGTTTACTACGAAATTTAAAAGGTACGTCTAAGCCATCGCCCTACGGGGTGATGTTTTAATCCGAAACTTTCGATGACTTCCTAAGCAATCATAATAAGGAATGTCTGAGAATGGTCGGGACGGAGAGATTCGAACTCTCGGCCTCCTGCTCCCAAAGCAGGCGCGCTAACCAGACTACGCTACGTCCCGAAACAAGAATTCAAGATGATAGGGATTTCAGTCCCACAAGCAAAGCAATTCCAATGATTTTTTAATATATTGATCAGAATGTTACAATCCGCGATTGGGTTTGCCCTAAACGCATCAACGCATCATGATGCGTTGATGCGTTTAGAAAGATGAGGAATTTTTGCAAAGACAAGCCAAGCGAAGCCGACCTTAGACAGTTGTTAGATAAACGTATTGTCTACTTGGATGGCGCAATGGGTACCATGATCCAGCAACACAAGCTGGAGGAAGAGGACTTTTGCGGAGATTTATTTAAGAATCACGATAAAGAGCTGAAAGGCAACAACGACCTGCTCTGCCTCACTCGGCCTGAAATAATCAAACAAATTCATAGTGCATACTTCGATGCGGGAAGTGACATCGTCGAGACCAACACCTTCAGCGGAACAAGCATAGCAATGGCTGATTACCACTTGGAAGGGATCGTCCGAGAACTAAATATTTCTGCAGCTAGGCTCGCTCGAGAGGCAGCAGACGAAGCGATGGAAAAGGATCCTCATCGCCCTCGTTTCGTTGCAGGTGCGATCGGCCCTACAAACCGAACTGCTTCACTCTCTCCGGACGTCAACGACCCTTCAAAAAGAAATGTAACCTTTGACGAACTTGTTACCGCTTACCGAAATCAAGCAAAAGCCTTAATCGAAGGCGGGGTCGACCTGCTTTTGCCCGAAACCACCTTCGACACTCTAAATCTGAAAGCCGCTCTGTTTGCCATCGAAGACTTATTTGATGAAATCGGACAGCGCATTCCGCTCATCTTATCGGTAACGATAACCGATGCCTCTGGTCGTACTCTATCGGGCCAGACAACGGAAGCTAGTTGGAATTCCATATCGCATTCAAAGCCCCTCTGCGTAGGTCTCAATTGCGCATTAGGTGCAGACGCAATGCGTCCTTACTTACAAGAGCTATCCCGCAACGCCGACTGCCTCGTTCACTGCTACCCAAACGCTGGACTACCTAACCCCTTGGCACCAACGGGTTACGATGAAACCCCGGAAGACACAGCCAACTCCCTCTCCGTATTTGCGAAGGAAGGTCTTCTTAATATTGCCGGAGGTTGCTGTGGAACCACTCCCGACCATATCCACACCATCGTGGAAAAACTTTCCGAACACCCTCCCCGACATGTACCTGAAATCGAGCCTGCCCTAAGACTAAGCGGACTGGAACCGTTTCAACTAAAGGCCAACGAAGCTCCCTTCCTAATGGTCGGTGAACGTACGAACGTCACCGGGTCTCCTCGTTTTCGTAAACTAATCGAAGCCGATGACTTCGAAGCCGCTCTCGCCGTAGCCAAACAACAAGTCGAAAACGGAGCCAACGTCATCGACGTCAACTTCGACGCCGCTCTCATAGACGGCGAAGCCTGTATGACCCGCTTTCTCAATCTCGTAGCCGGTGAACCAGACATTGTTCGAGTCCCCCTCATGATAGACAGCTCGAAATGGTCTGTGATCGAGGCAGGATTAAAGGTGACTCAAGGAAAATGCATCATAAACTCGATAAGCTTAAAAGAGGGAGAGGATTCCTTTATAAAGCAAGCGAATCTTGCCCTTCGTTACGGTGCTTCCATAGTTGTGATGGCATTTGATGAAAAAGGGCAGGCCGCCACCTTGGAGGACAAAATCCGAATATGTGAACGAGCTTATAAAATCCTAGTAGATGAAGTCAGTTTCCCACCGGAAGACATCATTTTCGACCCAAACGTCCTAACAGTGGCGACAGGTATATCCGAACACGACTCTTACGGCATTGATTTCATAGAAGCGGTACGCGAAATAAAGAAACGCTGCCCTTATGCACGAACGAGTGGCGGCATCAGCAACGTCTCCTTTTCATTTCGTGGCAACAACACCGTGCGCGAAGCTATGCACACCGTCTTTCTATATCATGCTCGTAAAGCGGGCTTGGACATGGGCATCGTCAATGCGGGGATGCTGGAGGTCTACGACGAAATCGACTCCTTACTTCGGGAGAAAGTCGAGGATGTCATATTAAACCGCAAGTCGGATGCATCGGATAAACTTTTGGAATATGCCGAAGAGGTAAAAGACCAAGCCTCTGGCAAAAGGTCTTCTGGTCCTGATCTCTCTTGGCGGGAATTACCCGTGAGCGAACGACTTGCACACGCACTCGTTAAAGGTATCGGGGATTACATCGAGGAAGATGCCGAAGAGGCCAGACAGCAATTAGGTCGACCCCTCGAAGTCATCGAAGGGCCACTCATGAACGGCATGAAGATTGTGGGGAATCTCTTTGGAGACGGTAAAATGTTTCTTCCACAGGTAGTTAAAAGCGCAAGAGTCATGAAGCGTGCAGTCGCCTATCTCGAACCGTTCATGGACGCCGAGAAACAAGCTGGCTCAAGCAATAAACGCGGTACCATGATCATTGCCACCGTCAAGGGAGATGTCCACGACATCGGCAAAAACATAGTCGCCGTAGTTCTTGCATGCAACAACTGGGAAGTCGAAGATCTCGGAGTAATGGTTTCCTGCGAAAAAATTCTACAGGCGGCAAAGGATAGAAATGCCGACATTATCGGCTTGAGTGGCTTGATTACACCATCTCTTGACGAAATGGCCAACAATGCCGCCGAAATGAAACGGCAAGGTTTTGACATCCCCTTACTCATCGGAGGAGCCACTACGAGTAAAGCTCATACAGCAATAAAACTAGCGCACCACTATGACCAACCTGTGGTTCAAGTCGCCGACGCCTCTCTAGTAGTCAATGTTTGTAATGAGTTGACCAATCCCGAAAAAAAGAAGGGCTTCGTAAAATCACTAAGCAAGAAACAGGAAGAGTTGCGGGAAAAGCATGCCACAGCAAACGGACCAAAACTACTTTCACTTGAAGAAGCCCGGGATCGCAGACTCTCCTTGGACTGGTCTTCCGAAAAAATCGAAGCACCAGATGAGAATAGACTCGGAGTAAGTATTTTCAAAGAGGTTTCCCTTGAAACTGTCGTGGAATATTTCGATTGGTCTCCATTTTTCTGGTCTTGGGAACTAAAAGGCAAATTTCCAGATATTTTCCAAAAAGGAGATTTAGGCAAAGAAGCTAAGTCTCTTTATGACGACGGCAGGAGAATCTTAGATCAAATCATTTCCGAAAAACGCTTTCAATGCCGCGCAGCCATAGGTCTATGGCATGCCAACTCCATTGGGGATGACATCGAATTATATGACGGAGAGTCAGGGAGCAACATCCTAGCCACCTTTAGGTTTCTTCGCCGACAACAAGAAATCCTGAGCAAAAAGACACAATACTGCTTGGCTGACTACATAGCTCCAAAGTCATCAGGCATTATTGACTACCTTGGAGGCTTCGCCGTAACAGCAGGATCTGGAGTAGAAACTTTTGCCAAAACCTTTGAAGATGGGGGAGACGACTACTCGTCAATCATTGTCAAGGCGCTAGGTGATCGGTTTGCGGAAGCGATGGCCGAATACATGCACCACAAAGTTCGCTGTTGGTGGGGCTTTGGAGATAATGAGAATCTCGACAATGAAGGTCGTATTGCTGAAAAATACCAAGGTATCCGTCCCGCCTCAGGCTACCCCTGTCAACCCGACCATACGGAGAAAGACACGTTATGGAAAATTCTGGATGCGGAAAATTCTACAGGCGTTCAGTTGACGGAATCTCGGGCGATGAATCCAGGAGCCTCCGTTTGCGGTCTCTATTTTTCCAACCCAAAAGCAGATTATTTCAACTTGGGTCGCATAAACCAAGATCAAGTGAAAGACTATGCCGCCCGTAAAGGTTGGACTGTGGCGGAAGCGGAAAAGTGGCTCAGGCCCAATCTTGCCAGCTAAAGGGACAACGAGGAGGTATTTGCTTTGGCGTTGCCGGTCTTGCTCGCCTTCGTTATTAGAAAAAATCCTCAAAACCGTTACTAACAATTAAGAAAATGACTCCGATTGAGGAACTACGACACTCGGCATCTCACATTTTAGCGACGGCTGTGTTGCGTCTTTTCCCCGAGACCAAGCTGGATATAGGTCCTCCGACGAACACTGGTTTCTACTACGATTTTGATCTCGATCACAACTTCACTGCTCAGGATTTGGAATCCATCGAATCCGAAATGAAAAAAGTAGTGAAAGAAAACCAGAAGTTCATGCGAATGGAGGTACATCGGGACGAAGCCATAAAGCTGATCTCCGAGATGGGACAGGAGACCTACAAACTAGGTCGACTACAGGACATTCCGGAGGGGGAAGATATTTCCTTTTACCGGAACGGGGAATTCCTAGACCTTTGCGCAGGGAGCCATGTCGGTTACACGAAAAAGCTTAAAGCCTTCAAACTTCTCAGCATAGCCGGTGCCTACCACCGAGGAGACGAAAAGAACAAGCAACTGCAAAGAATTTACGGGACTGCCTTTCCCACAAAGGATGAATTAGCTCAATACCTTGAACGATTAGAGGAAGCAAAGAAACGAGATCACCGACAACTCGGTCGCGAACTCGGGCTCTTTCACATCGACGAAATGGTAGGGCAAGGCTTGGTCCTCTGGAAACCCAAGGGCGCTGTCATTCGACAAGAGCTTGAGAAGTTCATCTCCGAAGAACTAACCAAGCAAGGCTACTCGCAAGTATACACTCCTCACATCGGCAAACTCGATCTATTCCGAACTTCAGGTCACTTCCCATATTATAGAGAATCGCAATACCCCCCGATCGTTCATCGCGAATGCCTCGATGCTCTAGCTGAAGAAGGTTGTTCCTGCGCTGAGCTGTCAAACAAGTTAGATCAAGGGGAAATCGACGGATATCTGCTCAAACCGATGAACTGTCCGATGCACATTCGCATCTTTCGTTCCGAACAGCACTCCTACCGCGATCTCCCGATTCGCCTAGCCGAGTTCGGTACAGTCTATCGCTGGGAGCAGTCGGGCGAACTTAACGGCATGACTCGTGTTCGTGGTTTCACTCAGGACGACGCCCACCTCTTTCTCCGAGAAGATCAACTACAGGATGAGATTCAAGGTTGTCTGGGATTGGTAAAGCTAGTTTTCTCCATTTTGG
>MDTC01092469.1_pt1 | contig 54419 bp, 67 predicted proteins | sample 811181 | NCBI WGS metagenome assembly MDTC01 (sample SAMN05326644, study PRJNA326480) | marine metagenome | isolation source: seawater | place: Pacific Ocean: North | collected 2011 | reverse complement strand
GGCTAAAATTGGGAACATAAAAACACACTGTAACAGACGGCTGAAAACAAACACTCTAAAATCCTATTGGTAGATACGTACCTTTATGGGATTTAACCCCATTCTGGGAAAAAATGTTCACGCGCAGACATGACACCAGATTGTGGAATCAGCATTTAAAAACCGCTTTTCCCTACGCACCCAACACAATGAGCGTACAGCAATTAAGAGAGAAAATCTTCAACGATATTAACCCTATCAGAAAACTCCGTAACCGGATCGCCCATCATGAGCCGATTTTTGCGCGAAACAATCAAGACGATTACAACATCATCTACGAGCTGATTTCGTACAGAGATACGATCACAGCCGACTGGATGCAAGATATTCAAAACGTGACGCAGCTCATTGCCAGACGACCGCAGTAAGATAACATGACAAAGGTAATTACTCAAAAAGGTTATCCTATTCTAAAACCCTTCGAGACAATGGATGAGGTAAACGCTTATTTCGCGGCAAAAAAGCTAACATGTCTGATTTGCGGAAATGAATATGTGTCTTTGCATGCCCATCTGTTTCATAGCCACCAAATCAAAGCAGACGAATATAAGGAACAATACGGTATTCCTTGGCGGCGCGGATTGATTGCCAATTCTCTCAAAGAAAAGCAAGCCAGTATCATGAACGAGCAACGCGCTAAGGGCATTTTGCCTCAAGCGCCACCCTCTTCCCACATTGAAAAATTAGTCGAGGCATCCAAGAAAAATCGTCGTCCCGTTCAAAAAGCTGTGAGGAATGCCCTGAGAGCTCACGGTCTTTCAACACATGGCCGGACAGAGAAATGGGGAGCAAAGGATTTTGAAGAATATTTGACGCGCATTAAATCAGGCCGCACTGTTACAGAGGTTGGAAAAGACAAAGACATGCCCTGCCGTGAAGTCTTTGATACCTATAAAAGAGAGAATCCTAAGTTCAGAGAGAAATTTGAAAAAATATGGGACGAATTACCCTACTCTGTTCAAGTGCGCGGTCAAAAACTTGGGAAACGATTTAAAAAGGAAGTCGTCGCCCTCAGACAATCCGGGAAATCATGGCCGGAAATTGCTACAATGTTAGGGGTCAAAGAAAGTACACCACGTAATACGTGGCATCGTCTAAAAAAAGCGGATAAAAAAATCCCATAAAATTGCTAAATTCGTCTTTCGATACAAGCTATTATGCGGTGCAAAAACTCTTTTCCTTGCACATTAAGCTCAAAGTTTTAAAGTAACAATTCTAAGAATAATCAAACATTTGGAGAGCTTATATGTCTAAAGAACAATGGACTGCTATTGATAACTACTTTGCCGATCTTTTTATGCCTGAAGATGCGGTATTAACACAAGCATTGAAAGACAGTGAAGAAGCCGGCCTTGACCCAATCGCAGTTGCTCCAAACCAAGGAAAGCTACTATACATCCTAGCACAACTTAATAATTCGAAACGCATACTGGAAATCGGAACCCTTGGTGGATACAGCACAATATGGATGGCAAAAGCTCTTCCGGAAGGTGGAAAGGTTATTACGCTGGAAATTGATCAAAAATGCGCTGATATAGCACAAAAAAACATTGAACGCGCTGGCCTGCAGGATAAAGTAGAAATCAGGATAGGATCAGCTCTAGAAATTATGAGAGAGATGAGTGAAACAGGCGAAGCACCTTTTGATTTTGTCTTCATTGATGCCGATAAAGAAAACAACCCAGGCTACTTTGAATATTCGATGAAGCTAGCACAGAAAGGGACGCTCATCATTGCCGATAACGTCATTAGAAAAGGCGGTGTCATTGACCCAAACAGCACTGATACTAGCGTACAAGGCGTTCGAAAATTTAATGAGCTTGTGGCTGCCGAACCGCGCGTTACAACTACTGTTGTTCAAACTGTCGGTGCTAAAGGTCACGATGGTCTTGGAATTGTTCTCGTAACATCAGACTAGGTTCACAAGTCGAGAAAATTCAGTGCCAATGGGACATATAGCATCGCAAAAAAAGTAGAAGCCAAAGCTGCAACTGATGCCTTTCCTGGGTTCATATCAAATTTTGCTGCAAACGCAATGTTATTAGCACCCATTGGCATAACCGAAAACAATAGTAACGGTTTATAAAAATCTTCTCCCAATATGGTAACTATGTTCTTGTCAAACCATATATAAGAAACAGCAATCAACGGCCATATCACAAACCTCACCGCAAACACGGTGGCAATAAATGACTTATCAATCGTAAACCTCTCCATATTTGCAATTCCAAGCCCTATAATCATCATTCCCAGTACCACATAAGCACCCTTAAAATATTGAAAAAAGTCATCATCCAACACAGGCAGTTGATAATTAAAATAGCTGAGACATAACCCGATCAGAATGGCGTATATGACTGGAAATTTAAAAATATTTTTAAAGCTTTCCAAAGGAGAAAAGCTCCCCCTTGAAATGTAATATATGCCAAATGAATTCTCGAACAAATGAGTTCCAAAGCCAATTAAGACATACAGAGCAACAATATTTGGGTCGAATAAAGCGAATGCCAACGGCATCCCAAAATATCCCCAATTACTCGTTCCTGACATAAGAGCACTTAGATACGGCGTTTTATCGCCCATATACAATTTTGTTATATTTAAAACTATAAGGCTGATCCCAATGCCCAAAAGCATCATTACAACAGGCGCCCAAATCGCTCCGGCCGAAAATTGCATTTTTTGGACTGAGAGCATGAAAACGACTGGAGAGATCACGAAAACAGCCAATGTTGCTATATGTTTCGTATCCACTTTAAAAAATTTTCCGCTTAGATACCCCAAAAGCATCATGACGTATAAAGGAATCATTTCACTCAAAATGTTTACAAAAATTTCCATATGCTCCCCCACATCTTCAAAGCGACCAAGATCATAAAAATTCCAAATATTTTCCGAAGGTTTTTGATTGATACTCTGTGCGCAGCCGAGGCTCCAAGAGGAGCAAAAAGCATACTCATAGGTATAATGACCAAAAACGCGAGATAATTCACATATCCTAATGAGAATGGCGGTAAATTCGTTTCGTTTAACCCAATAATTACAAAACCAATCATTGCAGGAATAGAAATAATTAACCCCAGAGCAGCCGCCGTTCCGACAGCACGGTGAACTGGCACATTACACAGAACCATAAAAGGAACATTGAGAGTTGCACCACCAATCCCTATAAGGGTAGAAATACATCCTGAGATAAAACCATACAAACCAAACCACGGCTGACGAGATATAGAGCTTAAAAAAGCACGTTTACTCAAATCCACAAACATCACGAAAGAAAGAGCCATCATGATAGAAGCAAAGAGAATTCTCAAACTATTTCCTGAGATATAATCGGCAAATATTGTTCCTAGAATAACTCCCGGCACAATTCCTCTTCCCAAATGGGAGAAAAGGTCTTTTTGAAAAACGCCTTTTCTATAATGAGCACGCGCCGACATAAATCCAGTTGGAATAATAATACTGAGTGATGTTCCAACGGCCATATGCATTATATGATCCCCGGTAAACCCCAAAAGTTGGAAAACAAAAAACAAGCCCGGCACTAGAACGATTCCGCCGCCCACTCCCAGCAATCCAGACAAAAATCCGGCAACCGCTCCCAATGACACAAGACCTATAACTAAGCCTAATAACACTGTAGCATCCAAATTAAAAAAATCCGCCATGAGTAAAGCCTAGGCCGCTTTCTGGACATAACCTTTTTTGAACTGTTCTAAAGTTTGAAACTCAACGCCAATATTTTTCATGTCTATAATATTGGCCTTTGCGACTTCTTCTGACTTTGCTGATATGGCATCTTCAATCACAGTGACATTATATTCATACGAGACGGCATCATATACCGTTGCACGAACGCAGTTTGGAATCTGCGTACCACTAACAACCAAATTTTTGACACCATAACGACGCAAAACAAAATCCAATTCTGTACCCATGAATCCGCTAAATCTCGGTTTTACAATCCGATACTCTCCTCTTTTCGGAGCTAATTCCTTTACAATCTCGCAACCTTCTGTACCGGGAAGAGCCGCTTTTCCTTTAGTTAGAAATCCTTCAAGTCGTGTGTTTTCAATGTCACTTCCATCTTCTCTGTATTCTCTAACTATATGAAACACAGGCCAGCCAAGCTCTCTTACACATTCCAATAAATCCTGCAGCCTTGGAACAATTTGGTGTGCAGTATTAAAACGCCCTGGCAAATTCGGCAAAACAAAGTCGTTTTGCATATCAATAATCAACAAAGCGTTTTCATTTTGTTTAAACATTTTTTTATCCTCTATCCCATTTAAAATATTTATGAATTTACGCAGCATACTACAATGAAAGCTCTTGTGCCTCCACCATCTTTTTAGCTTCATCAATCAAGGCTTGCGGATCGTCTATAGAACCTTTTGAATCAAGATGAACGACCAATGCCTTTAGATGCTCTGGTGCTTCACCAACATACCTCTTTATTGTATGTCCATCATGCAAACGAGCTGGATCTTCTGATAAAAACACCGGAGAGTAACGAATAGATGCTTTTTGTCCTTCGCCTATAGATACTTTTACCTCCGCAGATGAATTGTCAATTTTCTGTCTTCTACCTAACTTTTGAGAATAACGCTTTTGCGCTTGAAATTCTTTTTTCTTATCCACCGACACATTAACAATATCGGGATCAGTTCTACCAGCTATACTACGAATATCATTACTAGCTGTAACATCAACGACTGTCGTACCAGCCTGAGAAAGATGAACATTTGCTGCAGTTCCGAAGTGTACCAAGATCGACTTTGCAAACATCGTTTTTTGTTCTTCTTGAGAAAAACCTAGACGCTCCATATCAGCACGCAACAAATTATCGAGTTGCTGCATGGTAGCTATGCCCGAACTATGCCCAATCAATTTTAGAAGGTTCAATGCTTCCAGCTTTTCTTCTGAAATACGCTCCAACATATTTTTGTCACGTGATACCGGAACACCTCCATCATTACGTTTTGCAGTACCATCATCCTCATAAACTATTTCAGATGGTGATTTTACAATTCGTGGTAACAAAAGCTGGTCATATATTTGCTGGACAGAATAACTGGAAAGATTTCCTTTCCTATCCGTATTAAGTGCAAATCTATTCTTCAGCATGCTCGCTTCAATGTATTCTTGTCCATCTTTATCAATACCTGAGTGGGACGCTGACATTAATGTTAAGGGTTTATATTTTCTTTCTACAGAGTATTTTTCATGCGCTCTGACTAAAAACTCTTGTAGAATTGAAGTCAAACCTTCCATCAAGGTTTGACCTGTTGGATAGTTTGTTGTCGGGGTGCTAGGCAAAGCAACCCAGCCACCACTCACAATGTGCCGTTCAAGCTCAGCTTTATCAGTTTTCTTTATACGTGGCTTTAAGCGCTCTGGTGAAACATCCGAATCTGGTAACGTGGCTTTATACCATTGAGCACCCAGAGATTTCTTAACCGCCGAACTACCGTGTCTTAGCCCTCTCATTTTTTCTTCCAAGGCGTTGAACAGCACAGACATTGTGGCACTGTATTCAGGATCCTGCCTTACAGACGTATTGACCACATCCGTACGATCCATATTGTAACGGCTGGAAATAAAACTGGCATAGTCTAAAAATCGAATATCAAGGCTCTTGAATTGGTTTGCCGGTATGAACACGCTTGGGATAAGACCTTTGCTTACAGCAAATTTCTTCAATGCCTTATCAAAAACCTTCGCATCTATATTTCGTTCTTGAAGAAGTTCCCGCATAAAATTGAGCGGCTGAACTGTGTACATATGAGGATTTTTAAATCTTCTGGGACTATTGTAGCGATCACCCTCTTCAATAAAATATCGCACAGCGATGCCATGCCTTGCGGACGTATTTTTCACTAACTCCGCCAAATCACTTGGCTCACCCTGAAATGTCTTTAGTTGATCGAGTACATCATCAACAAACAAATCCTCGATCTTTTTATATCTTTGCAGAGGCTCATCCAAAATTTTGATAATTGTATCTGCTGGCGGAATTTCAGAGAAATCCGGAATTTTTGCACTAACAGGTGCCAAAAGCCTTTCTATATCCCTAAAAATTTGAATTTCCGGTCGTTGAATTCCTAAATCATCCCTTAGTTCTTCAGCGGACTGCACGTGAATGCCTCTTGTTTCAAGTTCAATTCGCAAACGACGAACCTGATCTGCAGTACCTAATGCTCTCCTGACACCACCAGGCATTTTCTTGTCCTGAATACTCAGTCCATCTTCCAAACCAATACGAATACCGTCCAAATTAAGTGCTATAGCAACATCAGTCGCTATAAACTGCATATTTCCAGCCATTAACGTAGATATTTTACTATCTGGGTGAGCTTCTCTAATCTTTTCTACGACTGGCTTCAGATACGAAACCGTCATATCTATTGCCTTTCTGCGATCCTTTTCTTTATTAGATTTGATAAGTTCTACAATTTTTTTGTGTTTCGATGTAGGGATCAAGGAATCGTCTTTGTTCGCTAATGACTGTAACCCTGTTTTAGGCCAATCCTTATATTGATCCACTCCCGTAACCAACATAAAAATTGGCGGAGTTCCCATACCACGAATATCCTTTGCATAAGCGCCAGTGGAGTTTTCTACTATTGTATGATTAAAAACTTCAATTTCCGGCCGAATACCCAAGCTCTCCATATGTGAAATCTGGCTTTTAAGAAACACATTCGGATTTTCGTAACCACCGCCTTGCTGAAAAATCACCGCGCCAGGGCTGAAAGAGGCAACATCAGGTGCCCGACCAGCACCATAAAATTTTAAATGAGACCTTCTTTTATGATCGTCAAATGCCGCCGCACCACCTCTTGCACTTGTCGAAAGGTTGATAATGGTATTAGGGCTTTTATCAAGAAAATCTGGAAGAATTTGGTCATATCGCTCTGCATCAATAGTATTATGTTGTGCCGGATTCATTATTCCAAACCCCATTCCAGGAACATAATATGGATTTGTTGTTAAATCGCGCGTATGAAGATGCACCATAGCAGCCCCTTCTACAGTTGCCTGATAAGCATCTTCTACAATATCCCTCGGATACACTGGCACATAAGGAGAACCACCCTTGCCATGTAGCCAAAATCCCTCTCCACATATTTCCCAATGATTATTTTTTATTTTTTCCAGAAACTCTGGGGCATTCCTTTCCAACCTTAATACAAGCTCAGGATTTATGTATGTTTCCCCCTGTTCATGCGGCCAGAAGAAATCTGCTTTTCTGTCTTGCTGCCAACCCTGATGTGACAGTTCAAGAGCAAAATCTGCTTTTAACTCTTCATCTTGAATTTTAGACAAAAGTTCCATGGGAAGCACAGCTTTGCCACCACTTTGCGCCAACGCACCCTCTGGCTGTAGCCAACCTTCTTCCGTAGCAGACCAACCTAGATTTTCTAACCAGTACATTGCATTGTCAAAAGTAGCCTTATCCAGTTTCCGCAAATCATCGTGACTAACAAAACCTTTATTGTGAATACGTAGCCGTAATCCCTGATCTGTAACTTTTGTCCAACCCTCTTTCTGCAAGCGTTTTGTCAAAGTTTCCTGTTCAGATTTTGGAGTAAAAACAGAAACATATTCTGTCGGAATAAATCTCGGAATTTGAGGATCTACAAATTTCGGAACCGCGCCAACCGGCGCCGCTGTAATAAACATCTTATTCTTTTTAGAAATTTCATTCGCAGTCATATTCACCCCCCTGAAAGTGTTGTTCTGAAGAAGCATTTAGCCCCTGATTAAAAAACGATGTATTTTTTACAATCTGCGTAACTGTATTCTTCCCTGCTTTTGCATTTTCATTTATAGAATTTGTATAGAAATGTACTCCTCGCGTCAAAGAACCAACCGCATATATCCTGTTCGAATACTGCCCGCGTGCATTTCCTACCGCCCCAGTGCTAAAATCCACATTCACCCCTCCGAGTAAATGAGGCGTAATAGTCCCGCTATCTAATGCATTTTGAACAATAGGACTTTCAAGTTTTTCAAGACTCATTCCTTGTCCCGTAGCATTGATTACAAATCTTGCCCTCCGAACAGCCGGCGGCTGTGTTTTGTCTTTATCCGCACAGGTTAGTAAGAACTCTTTACTTTTGGGGTCGTACTCAAGAGAACGAAACCCCCCGTCAACGCTTAATTGTCCATTTTCTAAAGCATTCAATATCTTTCGGGCATTCTGCATGGGCATTGGGTAATCATACGCGTTCCATAATGTTCTATAGTGAGCGTCAAAACGCTCTCTGTCTTTTAAAGAAATAGCGTTCCATACGTGGCCAATTACTTCGTCTGCTGCCTTTAAAACAGAAAAATATTCGACGTGTTCTTGTTCAGCTATTTTAACATCCTGTTTCAAGATTTCTTTTGGAGAATCCAAAGGAATAGACAGAATTTCATCTATATTAGGAACTGCTGCCCCCGCCGCCTTAAATTCCTTCATAAATAACTGTGATACATCTTCCAAGGACAGCTCTTTTTGACCATTCTCCGTCAAACATTGTATGTTTTCAGGCGTTAAAAACTGTAAGTCATAGGCTTCAGCAAAAGTCCGCACCTTTGGCAAAACGCCCTGTCTTGAAACAAAATGAATAGGGCCGGAATGTCCTTTTTCTTGCAACGTGATAAAAACATCAACGGCTGTAAGACTTGACCCAATAACGTACACTTCTTCGTCATTGGGAATATTATCGGTAATATTTTTCTCAGGCCAAGCATGATGAAAGTACCCAGGAACACCTTTTAATTCTCGACCAAACGTAGGTGGTTGATTACCTAAACACAAAACAGTTTGATTAAATTCGCGTGACTTTCCATCAGACCACACAACAACTGAATCCTTATTCTCGGTAACATCCAATGCTTCCTCATTAAAAATCTCAATATTTATTCCGTGATCTTCTGCTTGTTTCAGAGCATTTTTGTATAAATCTTCAAGATACATTCCGAATATTTTTCTGGGAACAAAATCTCTGGCCTCAGCTTGTGCATTAAAATACGGATGTAAATTAGGCTCGTGTGGTTTTTTCAACCATTCATGAAAATCTGTTGGATCTCCTCCTACGGCACTCATAGTGCTAGAAGGCATATTTAAAATATGAGCATCATGTTTTGTGCCATAAGCCAATCCAGCGCCAAAAATGCCACTTTTTTCATAAAGGCTTATTTCGACATGCTCTGTACTAGCCGCAGTAAGCTGGTTCACAAGTTCATTTAAAACAGAAACCCCATTCGCACCACCACCAATTATCGCTATTTTATACATACCCAATACACCCGACCCTAATTTTCAACCTCCACCGTACTTTTATGCACCGCTATTTGACTTGCTTAATTAGCCATGCAAACGCCTCAATGGCTGGCAAATGTCTTTCATCTGTCCCCTGAAACACGCCTTTAACCCTTGTCAAAAAAGGTTCATCTTCGTGATACGACCTATCATCTGGATAAAAGGTATCCGCTGACACACCAAAATACTGCGCAAAAACGTACAATTTGCTCGCACTCACACGATTTTTACCGCTTTCATATTTTTGAATTTGCTGATAACTCACGCCCGCTATATGAGCAAGCTGTTCCTGTGACAATCCTGCCGCAATCCTTAGTTGCCCCAATCGCTTTCCGACATGGTAATCAATTTCATCTATTCTATTAACCTGCTTTTTCATCTAACAATCTCTAAAATTGACATAATCAAAAATATCTGTAGAATAACTAATCACCAACATGGGGATACAAGCTCCCCGCTCGGGAAACCGCCCCGATTGCCATTTAAGTGTGTGGGAAAGCAATCGGAGCGGCCGAGGCTGCCTCTAACTTGTGCTGTGGGGGCGCATCTTGTTAGAGATTACCGTGGGGGTATCTGTCCTTGGAAAAAATCTGAAAGCTAATTTCTAAAGTTATTCATAATTATGATTTCCCCTAAATCTTTTTACAGTTACTATACACACATACACACATCACATGACTTGGATTGTTTTACGTAACTCCACAACCTTGCGATGATTGTGTTATACATAAAGAAAAAACAGATGTCAACATTTCTTGTTATTTTTTAAATTTTTTCTTTATTTTTTTTAAACAATGAGGCATATTGCATTAATAATTACTTTTTATGCAAAATATATGCAGTCTAGGAACTAAAATGACGGTGACAATAGAACAAATTAGGATGGCTCTTGGTGCCCTAAACTGGACACTGGATGATTGGTCAAAGAAAACTGATTTATCTACGGTCGGTTTATCCAACATCCGTAACGGCGTTAGCCAACCACAAAAAAAGACCATGGACACAATTATTCGTGTTTTTGAAGAAAACGGCATTGAGTTTATTCATGATGGGGTTCGACGCAAACCAGAAATCTTCGACATTTTAACAGGTCGTGAGGGATTGCAACAATTTTTTAACGGGGTTCATGACTATGCCGACAAAAACGGCGGCACAATTATGATGTTTGGCATTGACGAAACTACTTTTATAGACTCTATTACGCCAAAATTTTCACAAGACTACCTCAAGCGCATGACAGACGTTTCCAGAAAACGCGGAGACCTTGAAGTTCTAGCTATCGTTTGCGAAGGAGATACAAACTTCTGTGCCGCAGAATATAATGAATACCGATGGGTACCAAAAGAAGTTTTCCAAGCTGTCCCGTTCTATATTTATGGAGAAACGCTTGCGATCATGGATTTCGATACCACACCAGGGCCAACGATTGTTTTGTTAAAATCACGAGCAATCACGAATGCTTATCGCAAACAGTTTCGAGCCTTTTGGGATATGGCGCGGCCAGTACCAATAAAGTAAATAAAAAAGAATGAAACATTATTATGCCTTATAAAAAAAACATAACGAATAAAATTCATCCTTGCGATGTTCTCTACATCTCAGAAAATTCTGCGTGGGGTGAAATTGGCTACGAAGCAGTGTGCGCACTTTTTGATGATGTAACACCGATATATTGGTCTCCGGGAATGCCTAAACCTGATATTGATGATTGGCATGGCGACTGGATTATCTCCTTCAAATCTGATCTTATCCTTCCTGTATCTGTTATTGAGAAAGCCCAAAAGGGGGCTCTCAATTTTCATCCAGCTCCTCCCCAATATCGTGGAATAGGCGGATATTGGTGGGCTCTGCATAATAACGATGATATTTTTGGCGTCACTGTTCATCATATGAATGAACGTATTGACCATGGTGACATCATAAAAGTAGATTATTTCTCGATTTTACAAGACAGAACAGAAGAAAGCTTAAAGCAAAAAGCCGCCTATTTTTCTCTCAAACTTTTGAACACAATTTTGCGCGATATTATTGACGGAAAGAGCCTTCATCCTTGTGGAGCAAAGTGGGATTCTCATCTTTACACTCAAAGAGAGCTTGAAGAAGCTAAGGCTCGCATGGCATCAAAGGCGATGATAGAAAAAAAGATTGTTAATCAAATAGCTTCCTAATTACCAAGTACAAATTCAATTTTATCGACGTAGTTCTGAGTTTCTTGATATGGCGGAATACCGTTATATTTATTCACTGCCCCCGCCCCTGCATTATAAGCAGCAAGTGCAAGCTGTCGATCTCCGTTAAATTCATTGAGTAATCCTTTTAAATACTTAACTCCCCCATCTATATTTTGCTTCGGATCATAGGCGTTACGCACGCCTAACTCTTTGGCTGTTCCGGGCATGAGTTGCATCAACCCCATAGCCCCCTTGCGCGATGTTGCAGCAGGATTAAATCCTGATTCAGTTAAGATAACGGCTTCTATCAACCGTACTTCTACACCATATTTTTCTGCCGCAGCATTTATATAGCTTTGAAATTGCTGTTTGGCGCTCTTAGAAATCTTAGGCACATACACAGTCGAATGAACACGATGCCTATAATCATGCGCAACATAGGATACCACACTACCATCTTGTTTAAACTCAAAAACATCTGCCTGCGTCTCAAAACTCAGCAACGATAACGCACAGCATATAATACAAAACCTCAGAAGCATTTTCATCCTACTGATAAAAGAATTTACCCAGATAATCACCACTCACCCACATTTCTACAAAATATGGCTTAGGACGTTTAATGGCTTTGTAATAACAACGATTATCATTATATTCTATTTGCACATCAGTCTGAACATTACAAAATTGATATATGTCATGACTGATACAACGTGAACGATCTCCACTATCACCATCATTATTGATTTCGAGTTCAAAACCTTCTTTACATGGCTCGTAAGGTTCATAACCCATTTGATAATGTCCATTTCCCCCTGCTGAACAAGAACCGAATGATGGTAAAGGCGGTTTTCTTTTTTTAATACGCTTAATCATGGCACTATGCGCAGCGCTGCACCCTTGCGGAAATCCGCCCGGCAAACAAAGCCAGATCGCACACTCATCTTGTGATGCAGCAAAAACAGGACCAGTCGTAAAAACCGCCGTTCCCAGAAATGCAAAAGCCAATAAAACACATGTTGTAGATTTCATAATCTCAACTCCGTGAAAATTTAAGAAATATATTAACTCGTATAATCACGAATTTTTTGATTGAAAAGAGCATCTTTCATATATGCTACTTCCACGACATAAAATGCTACCTGTGGTTATGGTATATGACTTTACAATCCTGATAAAAGAAAATAGACGTATCAGCTATATAAACATTAACAGCGCGTGTAAAGGGGAAGAAACTATGACTTCTTATAAAAATATCAATATGATACGGATTATAACATTTTCATTTTTCTGCATCGTATTTATCACATTATCATCACCGGAAGCCCACGCAGCCGCAAGCGGTGGTGGTGGAGCGCTATTCGGCTCTTTAACCAATTTTCTAAATGCCTTGCAAACTCTTCTGACAGGAACTTGGGCTCGTATCGTCGCTATTATCGCCGTTGTTATCCTCGGCTTTGGCTGGATGACTGGCCGTATCTCATGGTACATTGCAGGATCAGTTATTGGCGGCATTATCCTCGTATTCGGCGCCGCCGCGATCGTGGACAGCATTAGCGGTTCTATCTAAAAGCAGACCTGAAAAAATCTGCGATAGAAAGGATGCGCCGATGTCACAAGAAAACATCTCAACAGATACAGTTTATCTGGCTTTGACACGCCCTCCCATGACTATGGGCGTGCCAATGGATTTCTTTGGCGTAAATTTCATCCTAACAGGCATTGGTATTATCCTATGCACATCACTTTTTGCCATGTTTTGTGTTTTGGCTTTTTTCTCACTACCACTACATGGCATTGCCCTGCTTGCAACGCGCCATGATCCTCATTGGATTCATGTTTGGAAAACAAAAATATCTAAGGCAGGGCCAACTCGCAACCAGAAGCTATGGAAGTCAAACAGCTATTTAGCATAGGAAGAATTACACAATGATGAATGGAAATTTAGAAATCCCGAATATCAGCAATGAAGAGGAAAACATAAAAACCGCGATGAAAGATCAAATTCTCTTTCACACGGCATGGATTTATGACGCCTTGGTCTCCGCATATCAAAGAGAAACCAATAACCAGCGCATCAGCGCGGAAATACGCACAATTCTAAAACAACATGCCTTCAACCTATATGTGGAGTGGCATAGCAAAACCGCAAAAGAACACCATGAAATACGCTAATTTTGCAAAAACAGAAAAACCCATATCAGATTTTGTGCCCTACACGCGCTTTGTTGATGAAAACACTTTGCGTACAAAAGACGGGTATTTGCTCCAAATCATAAAACTTAACGGTCTGGCTTTTGAAACCGCAGAAACAGAAGACTTAAATCACTATAAAAATGTCCGTGGCAATCTCATTCATAATCTCTCGGACAGCCGCTTTGTGCTGTATCACCACATCATACGACGCGAAGTGCATGAAAGTCTGGATAGCTTCTTTGAAAATGATTTTTGTCGCCAGCTCGATCAGGTCTACGGTGCAAAACTGGCACAAAAACGTATGTTCAAAAACGAACATTATATTAGCGTGTTACGCCGCCCTACCCCGGGCATTTTAGGGCTGGCCGATAAGATAGGCCGCGTATTATCAAACAAAATCGACAAGCAGCTCTACGAACAAACTCTACGGGGTGATCTCAAAGCCCTGACATCTGAAACCAAGGGTTTGATTGAAGGGCTGGCGCTCTATTCACCCAAGCTCCTCACCCTTCAAGAAACGGAAACCGGAACACTTTGCCCTTCTCTATCGTTTTTAGGGTTGCTTCTCAACCTTGAGGATGCGCCCGTTGCCCTGCCGGATGGCGGTATTGATACGTATTTGCCAAAAAAACGTCTATCATTCGGCAAAGAAACCTTTGAAGTGCGCGGCGCGGCCAATGGTGACATTAAACTTGGCGCGATGCTTTCCGTTAAAAAATACGGCACGCATACAGCAACCGGTATGCTCGATGGCCTCTTGCGCCTCCCACACGAATTTATTCTAACGCAAAGCTATGCCTGCGTTGACATGCAGACCTCTTTGAACCGTATTCGTGATTGCCAAAGAAAAATGGTTGCCGGTGAACAAGGTGCTGTCTCTTTAGAAGGCCAGCTCGATCAAGCGATTGATGAAGTCGCCTCCGGCCTTACAACATTTGGCGATCATCATTTAAGCCTATGCGCGATTGGAAGAAGCGCGCCGGAATTAGACAAGGCCGTAAACGCAGCTCTTAATGTATTCAAGCCTCTTGGCGTTCATGCAGTGAGAGAAGATGTAAATATGGAGCCTGTTTTTTGGGCGCAACTGCCAGGCAATCTATCCTATATTGCCCGCAGCTCCATGATCTCAAATCATAATTTTGCAGGATTTACAGGATTTCATAATTTTCCGGCAGGACAAAGAAGCGGCAATCATTGGGGTGAAGCCGTAACGTGTCTGGAGACAACATCCGGTACGCCTTACTGGTTTAACTTCCATGAACCAAAGCGTGATGTCGGTAATTTCACCGTCTTCGGCCCGACTGGGTACGGTAAAACGGTGCTGCTTTCATTCCTCCATGCACAAGCACAAAAATTCAAACCCAAAAGCTTCTTCTTTGATAAAGACAGAGGTGCAGAAGTTTACCTACGTGCTATTGGCGGCGAATATAATGTCATAAGTTCGGGGCTTCCTTCCGGCCTTAATCCTCTACAAATTGACGATACACCGGAAAATCGGGCGTTTTTGCGGGATTGGCTGCAAATCTTGCTTCGCACTGAAACACGCAAAGACTTTACGGCCAAAGAGCGTGAAATGATTGCTGACGTGGTGAATGCAAATTTTGAAGCGCCTTTTGAACACCGCCGCCTATCTGTTCTCTGCAAACTTTTTGGTGGTTTTGAGCATGACATTGATGAAACCCTTCAAGAGCGCCTATCCATGTGGCACTCAGGGGGCGAGAGGGCGTGGCTCTTTGATAATCCTCAAGATACGCTTTCCCTATCAGCTCAAACCATTGGCTTTGATATGACTTCCATTCTGGATGATCCGGTCAGCCGTACGCCTTGGCTGTTCTACATTTTTCATCGCATTAAAAATGCTCTGGCGCATAAGAAAAAAACACTCATTATGCTTGATGAAGGCTGGAAACTGCTCGATGATCCGGTGTTTGCCTATACTATTAAGGACTGGCTTAAAACCGTCAGGAAACAAGGCGGTTTGGTTGGTTTTGCTACACAAAGCACTGGCGATGCCACAAACAGCGTCATTGGCGCAACCATCTTAGAACAAAGTCCGACACAGATTTTCTTACCTAATCCCAAAGCAAGGGAAGAAGAATATTGCGGACATTTCCGCCTGACAGAGCGCGAGCTTTACACAATTCGCAATCTCACAGCTCAAAGCCGCTGTTTCCTTATAAAGCAGGGCAAAGACTCCGTTATTGCAAAACTTGACCTATCCGGCATGGATGATTTTATTTCCATTCTTTCAGGCCGCACCGAAAACATCCGTATTCTCGATGAAGTACGGGAAGAATTTCCAACGCCGGAAGAGTGGATTCCACACTTTATAGAAAGGATTGCCGCATGAAAAGGACACTCAAATCACATTTGCGTTTATGGACTGCATGTGCAGGACTTGCCGTTTGCCTTCTCCCCTCCCCATCCAAGGCAAACGGCATCCCTGTGTTTGATGCAACGAGCGTAGCGCAAGCCATAGCCCAGCTTGAACAAATGGCTCAAGACTATCAAATGCAACTCCAGCAACTTGACCAAGCCCTTGCAAACTATAATGCCATCACAGGCGGGCGTAATCTTGGTGATCTCAAAAACTCCAGTGTAGAGCAAGATTTACGCCGCGCCCTTCCTCCACATTTACAGGATTTAATCGGCCTGAATAACGCGTCCGGTCTTGGCAGTGCCGGCCTACAAACACAAGGGATATACAATGATATTTTGACCACGTATCAGCCAGCCACAGGCGCTACTCTCATACCAAGCGCCCCAACAAGTTCATTGGCAGGTGCTCATGATCGCTATTCTAATACGACCTATGCAGCTATGGCCGCATCTGAAAGCGCATATAACAATGCAAATGAGCGCTTGGAAGACTATGAAGCCATGCTGCAAAAACTCAACACAACGACAGACTTAAAAGAGTCCGTTGATCTGCTGGCGCGCATCACCGCAGAAAACGGCATTTTGCTCAATGAGATTATGCGTATGCAATCCCTACAAATGCAGCTTAATTCAGCGCATCAGGGTTCGGATTTAACAACGCTACAACGTGCAAATAAAGCACACAATTATGATCCGGCTATCGCCGCACAAACATTTGATTAAAAGGAGAAAAAAGATATGAAAAAACTTTTACTAATTTTGCCATTACTGGCATTGGCCGGGTGTTCAACATTTGGTCACAAAGACCTGAAATCGCCATGTAACGGCAAAACAGCATCTTTGTCTCAAAACCCATGTAATCCGCTTCCAATCAATATTGGCAGCTTGGAAACCACATCCAACAAAAAGGCCGCTTAGTCATGATTAGTAACAAAACTCTGTTCCTTGCATTTTGCGCAACAACAATCCTAACAGGATGCCAAGAAGATCATAAAAACCCGCTATTAGACAAACCAACCCATGAAGTTGTCCAGTGGATTTTTGAAAATACAAGCGCGGAAATCGAAGATTGCGCCCAAAGCTGGGCTGATCCTAAAACGGCACTTTCATCCGATCTGGAAAGATGTCAGAGCGTTGCTTCAAAACTTGCGGAAGAAATGAATTATGTAGGTTTTTCTCAGGATGTGCGCGTTGCCGATCTGGATGTTCCTATTATTTGGCGGGAATTTAATGCCAAAGTCCAAAAAAGAGAAGAATGGAACGATAGTCTTAAAAAACACAAAACCGATCCGGGCAGCATGGAAAACAATCTAAAGGGCTTAGATTTATTAAAGTAAGGTAATTTTAGATGGCATCCGCTAACACCGTTGATAACTTTTTAGATAATCTGGACACGATAATCCTGAGTTTCGTGCAAGGCTCTTTCGGCAATTTATCCGGGCCGATGGAAACGCTCTGGAAATCTATGTTCATCGTCTTTATTGCCTTTTATGGCTATAAAGTCATTATCAATGGTCGTTTTTCAGCACATGACGGTATCTTACATATAGCAAAAATGCTTGTCATTCTGGTTCTCATAACCAGTTGGACTGATTTTCAGATTTTTGTCATGGATGTAGTGACGAACACACCCTCAGAATTGGCCGGAGAACTTCTAAAGTCCGCCACTATTGGCGCTCCCGACGCAGACAGTGCCAATACAGCTTTAGGAGATTTTTATGATCGAGCAATTCAAGTATCTAAAAAAATAAATGAAGGTGCAGGCTGGAATGTTGCAATTATCGCATATGGGTGGGCAGTTTTTCTGGCGGGGCTTGCTTTAACCGGATACGCCCTTATCCTAATTTCACTATCCAAAATCGCTGTAGCCCTTATGTTAGCGGTTGCCCCCTTCTTTATTTTGATGCTGATATTCGCTCAAACAAAAACACTTTTTGAAGGCTGGCTTCGAACAACTCTAAATTATGCTCTCATTCCAATATTTGTATATGGCCTGCTTTCCCTTCTCTTAGTGTTAGTAAACAAATCATTGGTCAAAATGGAAGCCAGTGTAACGGCTACCAGTGAAATTATGACATATGCAGCCCCATTCCTTCTGGTTTGTGTGATCTCAGTCGGTCTTCTCATGCAGGTTATGAATCTGGCATCAGGTATCGCCGGCGGACTAAGCTTGCAAACAATGGGGTTGGGTAAAATGGCCGCAAAGGGCATCGGCGCTGGCGCCGGACTTGCGGGCGGCGTTGGTCGTATCCACGCTGATAAAGCTCTCGATAAAGCCTTTAAAACCGGCGATCACGCTAAAAATAAATCTCCTGACAATGGAAACAAAGACCCCAACGCAGAAAAAGTAAAAGCGGCAGCAGCCGAAAATAGAGAGATTAAGAAATGACAGCACAAGCACAAAACAATAAAGGATTAAAGCCTACTGCCGAATATTTTGAGAACGGTGCAACATGGGAACATGGCGTGTATGCTAATCTCGAAGCTTCACGCAAACGCGCGTGGATCGTGGCTTTTCTATCGCTTGGTCTGGCTTTCGCTTGTGTTCTCTGCCTGATTTTATTACTCCCGCTTAAAACTTTTGAACCTTACGTTGTTACGGTCGATCAATCCAGCGGTTACACAGAAATTACCCGTCCTTTGAAACAAGGTGCAATATCTGAACAAGCCGCTATCACCGAAAGCAATTTAGTACGATACGTTACGTTGCGTGAAAGCTATAATCCGTATATTACCCGCGAGAATTACGATCAGGTTGCTTTGCTTTCAGATCAAAAGGCATTGCAAGAATATGAAGAACTCTGGAATGAAAACAACCCTGAAAATCCGTCCCGAATTGCAGGAGGCAAAGGCACAACGGATGTAAAAATCAAATCTGTGTCATTTTTGAACGATGAAACAGCACAGGTACGGTTTATGACACAAACACGCAAAGATAACCGTGTTTATCAGTCACACTGGAATGCGATCATCACATTCCGCTACACCCAAAAGCCCATGAAAATGTTGGAGCGTTTTGATAATCCGCTCGGCTTTCAGGTCATTTCCTATCGTAAATCACAAGAAATATTGGAGAAGTAAACTATGAAAAAACTAATACTCACCACCGCTATAGCTCTTTGCCTTGCGTCACCCGCAATGGCAGGTAAGACCCCGCGCAACGGCTCTGCTGACGCACGTGTTAAAACCATTACATATAATGATTCAGATGTTTACCGCATCACGGCGCATTACGGCTTTTCTACTGTGATCGAATTTGACCGCACCGAAGACATTGAGACAATTTCTATGGGTGATAGCCAGGCATGGCAAACAATTAAACCTTCACGCGGCAATTTGTTGTTCATCAAGCCTTTGGAGCAAAACGCCAACACGAACATGACGGTTGTGACAAACAAACGCATTTACACATTCGAGCTAACAGCGCGTGCGTCAAAATCTCACACATCAAGAGACCTCTCATTCCGCATTCGTTTTGTCTATCCTGACCAGATAGACATGCAACTCGCCAATATTGCCAAAAGCAAGAATAACGGATTTGAAGATCGAGACTTTTCGCCTTCAGCCGTTCCGCCGGAAGACTGGAATTTTGATTATTCTTATGCCGGTGATAAGAGCCTGCGTCCCAAACGCGCCTTTGACGACGGTATTTTCACATACTTCCAGTTTTCCAAAACAGGTAAAACACCAGCCGTTTTCGCCGTTGATCCTGATGGTAATGAATCTATCGTGAATTACTCCATGCAGGGCAAATACCTTGTTGTTGAAAGCCTTGGCCGCCAATTCACGCTTAGAGATGGCGATATTACGACATGTATTTTCAATGACTCCTATCCTGACATCGAAGCTGATCCGTTGGAATTGACCGTCAATGAAATGGAAGATGTGTCCGAGGAATCCGGTATCAATATTTCTTCCGCCGACAGTGCAGGATTTAACGATTAAGAGAAAGAACAAAGGTCATGACGCAAGACGTGACAAATGAAGATATTAAAAGGCAAAATACGTGGAAAGCCATTGTGATAGGTGTTTCGGTTCTGGTTGTTTGCCTCATTCTTCTGGACACGTACTATGACCAGCAAAAGCCCCACGAAATGCGGCCTCTTGCCCCTATTACATTCACGCCGCCCCCGGAAATACCGGAAAAGTTCTTTAATCAGGAACAAGATACGGCACAACCAGCACAAGGATCTGTAAACAATGAGCAATAATAACGATGATGACTTTTTTGATGAAAACACAGGCGAAGTTCTGATTGAGGGCGATCGTGGAACGCCAGAAGTCGCCAAGACTGGTGCAGGCCGCATTATTATGATGGTTGCTTTTGGCCTGATTTGTCTTTTAGCATTTGTAGCGGTCATTTATGACGGCATGACAAAAAACAACCCCTCCCCCAAAACGGAAAAAGAAGAGGTCGTTTTCAATGCGCCAAAACCTCGCGCTGAACCTTATATTGTTGAAACGTCAGAGCCCCCGCAAGCACCACTCGCTTCACCTCAAGAGCCTCAAATTGATCCTGAGCTTTTACGCCAGCAACAGCAACTCATGGCCGATGCCTTGCGCCGCGCCCAAGAACAACAAGCAAAGCTTGAAGAACGCCTGAGATCACCGCAGCTTGTTTACGACCAAAACCCTGCTCAAGTTAATTTTTCAAACGCTCCGGCTGGAAACAACAATGGAGGCGCAACGCTTCTTTCAGGTGGCGGGAATGAGGATGACCCTAATCTTGCCTTTGCAAAAGAAAACGCAAATACCAATGTCCAAACAGCAAAAGCCACGCAGCTTCAAAACATGGATACGCTAATCGCGCAAGGCAAAATGATTAGCGGCATACTGGAAACTGCTATTCAAAGCGATTTGCCGGGCATGGTACGCGCCATCACGTCCGATGATGTGTATTCTTTTAACGGCTCGACCTTGCTTATCCCAAAAGGCTCACGCCTGATAGGGCAATATCGCTCCGGCATACGCCAAGGACAATCCCGCGTCTTTGTAATCTGGAATCGCATGATCCGTCCGGACGGGGCGAGTGTTGATCTCGGTTCTATTGGTACAGACGCTTTGGGGCGTTCCGGCCTTGAAGGTGAAGTGGATTCACACTTTATGGAGCGTTTTGGCTCATCCGTATTGCTCTCTATCATCGACGGCGCTCTGGCCGCCGCCGTGAACAAGATTGACGATGATGATGCCTCTACAGTCTCCTTGAATGGAAGCAGCGACTTCTCACGTTCTTCGGAAATCGCGCTTGAAAACTCCATCAACATCAAGCCTACCATTCATATCGACCAAGGCGAACGTATTAAAATATTCGTTGGCAAAGACCTTGATTTTAGCGATGTGGGTGGTGTGCCTCGATGAAAGGAAAACAACATAACGCGGTAGCATCAAACGATCATGTTTTCTTGGAGCAATATCTTGCTCCATTCGCCAAACACCTGAACGATCCGGACATCACAGAAGTTTGCGTGAACGAACCGGGCGGGTTTTGGATTGAAAAGATGGGTCAGCCGCGTATGGAGTATATCCCCTGCCCCGATGTCGCCAATGACAAACTGGCACGTCTGGCAAGGCTTGTCGCACAAGAAACCAAACAAAGCATCAACGAAAAGCTCCCTTTGCTATCGTCTTCCCTACCTTCCGGCGAGAGGATTCAGTTTGTTCTTCCGCCGGCGGCTGCAAAAGGTATTGCCCTGTCAATCCGTAAGCAGGGCGTACAGGATTTAAGCCTTCAAGATTACGCACAGCTCGGCGCATTTGAACAGGCACGTTTTGTCGATGATACGGAAATTCAAAACACGGATGCAGAGCTGAGTGATATGGTGGCCGCCGCGCATGGTCAAAACACATCCCAAGATAATATTATGCGCTTTATTGAACGCGCAGCGCAAACCCGCAAAAACATCATTGTGTCGGGCGGCACATCGACGGGCAAAACCACACTCCTCAATGCTATTTTAAAGTCTGTAGATGAACATGAGCGCATCATAACGATTGAAGACACGGCAGAGCTGAAGCCGCCACAAAAAAACACCCTGTCCCTCCTCGCCTCCAAAGGCGATCAAGGCCAGGCCAAAGTCACCATTCAGGACTTGCTGGAATCTTCGCTTCGTCTGCGTCCGGATCGTATATTTTTAGGCGAACTGCGCGGCAAGGAAGCTTATTCTTATCTGCGCGCTGTTAATACGGGGCATCCCGGCTCGATCACAACCGTTCACGCCGATACGCCGCGCGGCGCGTTTGAACAAATCGCGCTCATGGTCATGCAAGGTAACGTATCCCTGACACATGACCAGATTATGACCTACACAAAATCCATCATTGATGTTGTAATCCAGCTCAAGCGCGTTGGCGGAAAACGCATTGTTTCTGAAATCTGGTATCCGAATAAATAAAAAGGCGGCTCTCATGAATCCATATCTAAAATATAGTCTTTCGGGAATAGGCGGAATCATAGCGGTCATAACCAGCTTGTATCTCAGTTCGGTTCTTTACTTCCTCCTCAATGGCTGGAATCCTGATAATGCCCTGCCGTGGTCTATATTTTCGTATATATCCTACACCCAAAAGCCCTATGGCATGTATCTGGCAATCTCATTCATTGCCCCTAATGCCCTCTTTGCCGTTTTAACGCTTATGTGGATCTTCAAACCCGAAGATAAAAACGCACGTTGGGCAAGGTTTTCTGATTTACGAAAAGCCAGAATGAAAAGTAAATCCGGCCTGATACTGGGGCAGACAAAAGGCGATTATCTTATCAATGATGATCCTACGCATGTTTTTGTGGTTGCTCCAACACGATCCGGTAAAGGTGTTGGTATTGTTATACCTAACCTTCTCGCATGGAAAGACAGTTTTATATGCCTTGACGTTAAAGGCGAAAACCACCGCATAACATCGGGATACCGCGCCAGCCTTGGCAATAAGGTCATTAACTTTTGTCCCTACGCTAAAAACGGTACATCACATTGTTACAATCCGCTTGATAACGTGTCCAGAGATCCACACCAAAGGATCACCGATCTACAGATCATGGCCGCTTCTCTCATTGCAACGGCAGAACGATCAGACCCGCACTTCCCTAACGAAGCGCAAGATTTTTTTGTTGGCCTGGCGCTATACGTTATGGATCACAAAGAGTTTCCCAATACAATCGGTGCAATTTTCAGGCTTTTAGGGACAGAAGAAAAGCTGGAAGACATTCTGAAATATGTTGCAGCCACCTACCCCGGCCTGGATGAAGGTGCAAAACAGCTTTTTAGTGCCTACAGACAAAAAGCAGAAAAAGAACGATCCGGTATTAAATCAACGCTTTCCAGTGCCTTAAAGCTTTGGCGTAACCCTGTTATTGACGCTGTAACATCAAAGAGCGATTTTTCATTTGCAGACATCCGCAAACGCCGTCATGCTATCTATCTCGGTGTTGCCATCAATGAAATGGCGCCGCTAGAGCCTCTTATGCGCCTGTTTTTTGAGCAAGCGATTACCGTTTTAACGGCCAAAGAACCTGATCCTAAAACAGAACCCCGCCACGTCCTGATGCTCCTTGACGAGTTTCACATTCTGGGGCGTATGCCGATCATGAGTAAAGCCTTTACGCTTTTGGCCGGATTTAACGTCCGTCTTCTGGGTGTCGTGCAAAATATCGGCCTACTCGATGATGTTTATACTAAGCCCAAGCGTGAAACAATCCTGTCAAACTGCGCGCATCAGGTGTTTTTTGCCAGTAACAATGCTGAAACACAGCGATATGTCAGTACGTCATGTGGTGAGCATACGGTGAAATCAAAGTCGGTATCAAAGGCGCGTAGCTTCAATCATGAAGCCCCCAAAATCTCTGTATCCGAGAAAGTTGTACCGCTTATTCGCCCGCATGAAGTCAATACTTTCGGGGATGATAAGGAAATCATTCTCGTTGAAAAAAATCACCCGATTAAGTGCAAGAAAGTCGTTTATTACAAAGACAAAGTATTCAAAGAACGCTTATTGCCTGCACACCCCACCCCCGAACTTGAGATTATACAAAATAAAGCACCCCGTTTTGATATTCCCAAGCCTGATAACGACAATGGTGGCAAAACCACAAAGAAGAAACCCAACAAAAAGGCATCTTCCAAAGCATCAACTCAGCCAGAAGAATCTCAAACACCGGAAAATGATGAAAATTATTCATCCTATGTTTAATAACGCAAACATAAGGACATTATATATATGGAGTTAAATCCCCCTCCTCATGATATGGCTGATACAGCCCCTTGGAAAAACTGCGCTTTTTCTTAGGTCTTTCACGTTTTATCGCCTGCTCCATAACCGGATTGGTGCGACGTTCTCTCACCAAATCCTCATAGCCAGGATGTTCAAAAAGCTTTTCAAGACGCAGCTCCGAAGGCGGATGTGAACGGCGTTTCATGGTTAAAAAACCAACCTCCGTAAAGCTTTCCCCTCTTTTGATGGATTCAAGAAAAGAAATCATCCCCTTCACACCGATAATATCAGCCGCAAACTTATCTGCCCGATATTCTTCTGTCCGTGAGAAAAACACGGACATAGCCATCAGCGCGCTTTCCGGCAAGCGCACAACATAGACGAAGGCGCTCATGGCGAGCTGCACCATCATGACCGGCACAGCTACGATAAGAAGCGGTAGAAAAACACCGGCAACCCCCATTGTCATTGCAGATATGAGCGCAAGAACGGCATGAACAAGCGTCAAAACGCCCCCAGCAGAGGCTACATACTGCCAATAACGCAAATCCTTGTGATGCAAATGCCCCAATTCATGCGCCATAACGCCTTTGATAACATCTGGTCTTGGGCGATATTCTCTGAAAAAACCACTCGTCAGGACGATTGTGTTCTTACCAAAAGCATAGGCGTTGCTATCGGTATCATCCTGAATACGTAGATTTATGCGCTTGATGCGTTGCTTTTTCTTGTCCCCGTATCCGTCAAGAACCTCTTTCAGCAAGGGCTCAAGAACCTCGACCTCACGCTTGGACATCCGGCGCACCGGCATGGATGCGCTCTGAAACAAACCGCCAAGCGGTGAAATCATCATCAAAAACACAAGACCCTGTATTCCCGCCCCCATTACAGCCAGGTCAACATGGTTGTAAACATAATCACCCGTTAAAAGTCCTTCATTGCGGCCATAAATCTGCCCGAACCACAAAAGAACATACAAAGCCGCATAGTGAGAAACACCACTCACCATAAAAAGAACCATACGATAGAGATATAACCAAATCATCCTCTCGCCCTTTGCTTTAACTCTTCCAAGCCACGATCGTTCACTTCCTGTTGAAGCTCAAACAAAGCATGAGCCGTAAATAATGGCGGTACGCCCTGCCCTTCCAGATATTGCGTCACTGCACGCAAACGCCGGCGGGCAAACTCTTTTTGGTCTTCCTTACTTTCAAACTCCATCGGTTTAAACAAATCCAACTGTCCTTCAAGCATGACTATTCTCCATCATTCTCTTCTTCTGCATTTTCAGGAAGAAGTGTTGATTTTCCTAAATTTTGAACGACAGTCTCCATCAGCTTATCCAACCGTTTGAGCGCAATCTCGCTGCGCCCCGCGTCTATTGCATCCGTGGTCGCCGGATTACTCTTGTAATAATCCAGGATAAATTGAAGTAAAATTTCCTGATTGGCAGCCAGATCACGCGCCGTTTTCTTACGGTGTGCATTCAAAGAATACAAAATCTGATGATAGAGCTGCGCCATATCGGAATTGCGCTCATCCCTGCGCTCTGGCCGCAAAGCAAAATCAAGCAAATCATTCACCGTTGAAGATACATTCCTCAAATTTTTGGCCTTCATATATGCCTGAAGCTCTTTTTCAACCTCCGGCCTGAATACAATAGAGCGCGTCACACCTTTTTTCTTGGCTGTCATTATTTTTATCTCCTACCAGTCAATTTCAACATCTTTATCTTTGTTCTTTTCAAGCTCTTTCACGGATTCCAGCTCTAATTCCTGCTGACGGTTCGCTTCCTTAATTTCCGCAAAACCGTCATTACCGGCACTAACGACAATCTCGGCATTGTCTTTAAATACCGGATAATTCTTCAGCTTAACGAAAGAAAGTTCATTTTCATGTGCAACGGCAGCAAATACGCCTTCCTCAAGATTCACCGCGCCTAGATAGGTTGCTGAAACCTGCTCCCCGCCATCCATATCTTTATAACTCAAACCGGATTTCTCCTGTGCGAGCTGGATTGCCTCATCTTTGGTAATATCGCGCCTGTTCGTCGTGATACTCAGACCGGATTTTGTTTGTTCAATATCAACCGGCTCATTAACGCGAACCTTAGCCATATCGCGCGGCATCTTCACAAGTGTAAAATCATCAGCCGAGCTTAAAATAACGTGCCGCCCTGAGTGCATATCCGCAAATCCGACATAGCGCATCGTTTGCTTATCTTCAAACTCGCGCGCCACATAAGGCTTCTTCAAGACCGCTGCCAGTTTTTGACCGGATGTTTTCAACTCATCTTGATACAATTTACTCAAAGCATCCCCTTTCATTACAAACTGACCATCACCTTCTCTGTGATAGGCATAACCATGCTTTACAAGCCATTCCATCCGCTTATGTGTGGCTTCCATCGTACCCTTGTCCGCTTTATCATAGGACAAAGCATAGTCCTTCTGGTGACGATATAACTCCAGATCAATAAAGGTGCGTGCGTGTGCATCAATCTGACTTTCAACCGGCTTGCTACAAATCACCTTCACCATTGCGTATTTCTGACCATCAAACCTGCGCTCCATTTTCAGACGCAAACGCTCGCCGCGTTCTACTACATCTTTAGGCACAGACCAGCCATCAGCGTTTTCCCGCTCCTGAATAATATCGGCCTTTTCAAGCGTTTTTATACGCACCTCACAGGATTGTAATATGCCGTCAATATCCCGCGCCTTGTACTTATCGCCCTGCTCGGCCTGACGATCCTTTTCCTCCTGCTCCAATAACGCCCGGTGATCTTCGCTACGGTAAATCCCGCCATGTTCACCGGCGCAATCTGCAATCATAGCATCCGCACCGCCTTTTGATTTCCGCGCCGATATTTCAACAATCGCACCCTCTTCCAATGAGGTGTTCTGTTTTGCGCCAGATAGAGGCACATAATGAAGCCTTTCATCCCCGTCACGCAGTAGCATGTAACGCTTATCACTATCCAATGACATACGCTCTATACCCTCGATCCGTCCTTTGATCGTTTCACCCTCTCCATCTTCACCAATGCGATAAAAATCAAAGTCTTTATCCTTCAAAGAGGAAACAGACAACGGTGTAACCTTTGGATATTTCATCACCGCCGCAGGATCATAAATCTCCCGGCTTTTTGCCAGGAAGCCCTCACCAACCTCTTTGGCATCTTTGCCCTCAATCTCCCCAAGGACATCATAACGACCATCACCAAGATCACGAACCAGTCGGGCTTCTACCAGATCATCTATACGCTTTTTATGACGCTCCATATACCCATCAACATCGGAAACAAAATCCATAGTCTCTTCAACATGCTTCCTATGAGCATCAGCGTCATAAACCCCGCCGTGATCTTCTGCTATATCAAGAATATTCAGATCAAGCTTGCGCTCTGGCGGATCACCCGCACTTACATCTACAACCCCACCTTCACGCAAACCGTTACTCTTATCAGACGCGCCTAAAGCAACATAATGCGCCTGACCCTCCGCATCACGAACCACCATATATTTATGATCCGTAATTTCATTCACGTAAGAAATCTTCTCAATTTCACCACGTAAATGAGGTGCGCTACGATCAACTATTTTGTAGATAGAAACACCATCATCAAGCGTCTCTTCCGGCATACTTCGGTGCAACTGTTTGATAATATCGTGACGCTCCGATATTTCTTTTAACTCTGTCAAATAATCCAAACGAACCGTAAACACACCCGGCGGCTCTTGCACCGCCATAGATGTTGTTATTAAAAACTCCAGACGCTTTTGAACCAAACCATCATAAAACTCGCCGCGACCGCTATAACCTTTTTCACGCGTATCAACGGTAATTTTACCAACCTCTTTTTCCTCCTCACTTGCCCGCGCCGCTATGAAACGATCCAATGACGTAACACGCATTGCATCCGTTTCTTGCTCCATGCTTTTCTGAACTTCTTCAATAGACCGCTCACCCAGTATCTCAGTGGCAAGCTCCTCCGCACGCATCCGAATACCATGCGAGATATAATGAGGCTCTATAACAAGGTCTTTCCCCAATTCATCTTTACCACGAACAACAACATGAGCATGTGGATGATCCGTATCATAGTGAACCGCAGAAACCCACTCCAGTTTCGTACCAAGATCATCTTCCACTCTACCCATGACACCGCGAATATACCCTTCCATATCTGCAATTTCATGCGCGTTTTCTGGTGAAATAATAAACCGAAAATGATGCCGATCATCTTTACAAAGATTGTAAAAATCAGATCGCCCAAGATCATCTCCGGCACTGCCAAACAACGCCGGACGCTCTTCCTCAAGCCCCGCGCCATTACGCGTAATATAGCTTAAATGACCGCGTAAATTACCCGCACCACCCGATCCGCCTGACGCCCCTACACCATGCTTTTTAAAGTGCGCTTTAACCAAAACACGCTGAGAAATTGGCCTGTTTGAATGAAAATTACCGTGACGATACGACCCGCCCCTAAAGCTCTTTGACTTCGATCCGCCGCCCATATTTAAGCGCCTGAAATAGCTTTTGCGCGAGTCGATTTTGTCACCAAGAAGTGTGTCATCATCACTGTTAACATCCCTTCCATTCAACAAATCATCGTATCGCTCTAACAGCATTTCAAATCCAGCTTTTCACCTAAAACCAAATGCCGCTTCTCCTGCCAACCACCATGAAACAGCCATTTTCCTACCTTCACTATACCAGTGATATACAGTTATTACAACAACTAATTATCACCACATAAAAATACGTAAAAACAATAATATAATAACTATATATATTATTTCCTTTTATCTTGTTATACGTCTCACATAAACTTCCTAAGACGTATAAGGCTTCAAACTATTTTCATAATTATATATACTGTTTTAAAGCTCCTATAGCTGGCTTTGTTCTTTCCAGTGGGTTGCACATAAACCTATTTGATCGTCTTCCCTGTCAATCTGTGGCGATTTATAGCTTGTTTTTGGGGTCTATTCTGCTATGGTTTTCTGGCTTTCAATATCAAGATAAGGGCTAAAGACATGAGTACAAAAGCAATCAAGACCAAGCTTCAAAAAAAGATTAAAGATGCTGAAAAAGCGAATGCAGAAATTAAAAAGCTGCGCGATGAATTGAAAATGAATATTGCCACCATTGCAGATAATTGTGGCCTTCTCGATCTGGATATTTCGGACGCAGAACTAAAGAAAGAGTTTCAAGAAATATTCTCTAAATATCATAAAAAGCAAAAAGCCGCGTAACAAATGTGGCAATAAAAAAGCGGCCTATATGAGCCGCTTTTTGTTTTGTAATATGAATTTATTTTTAGAACAAACAAAGCTGCCGCCTGCTCTCTTTTTTAAATTTCCATGCGTTACTTTTTGCCGCGTGGTTTAATTCTTCTATGATGTATTTTTCCACCCCTCCCCACCGCATAAGATTGCTGTGATGAATGAATATTGATTTATATCCTGTCTCCGTAAACGGTAATTCTTCATCGGCTTTCACTTCAATATGCGATAGTTTTTCACCGTATATTTTTTCAAAAGCAGGTGAATAATTCTCAACGTATTTTAGCTCTATTTCGATACCGTCCCAGATTATTGTTTGCATTTTTCTGCTCTCTTTTTTTCAAGAAATTTATAAATATTTGTGATGGGGTAATAGCCTTTTGACGGTTGCTTAATCTCTTCGGATGCTTTTTTAGCATCGTCCAGTGTTCCCCCTTCCGTTAAAATGATGTGATAGAGTTTTTGAATATTGGCACATAAAATATCTGACATGATTCCTCCTATCCGAATAAAGAAAGTTGTTCGGCGTTAATGATTGGTGTGATGGTAATAGGCTTCTTTTCTGGGTCTTTTGATGGTGGATCAAAAAGCCGCCCATGCTTCCCGAAAAAGTGAATTGCGGCTGGCGTATAAGCCCCTGTGAATGTTTCAAGTGATAAAGAATTACCATGTATGACCTGCGCCGCTATGCCCCGTAATGACAGTTGAATGTAAAGCATGTGATAGGTCGTGCGGTTTAGCTCTATGGCGTGAACGCTCATACAATCCATCGGATTATATCCTGCCTCCTCTACGCAATCGGCAGCCACTAACAGCATACATCCCGCCCCTGCTGCGGGGTCACTTAATGAGAAAAACCCCTTATCCTCGATCAGCTTCGGAATATCAGGCATTTGCATTTTTGTCATGAGTTTTGCCACATCGTACGGCGTAAAAAACTGCCCGTTTTTGGTATCAAGTGCGCTTATATCGGCGGCTATTTCTCCGAGGAAATCACACCGCGCGTTGATTATGGCCTGTGTCGTTAAGTCCATAAGTTCGGGCATAATTCGCACATCGTCCTTATTTTGATATGTACCAACAATCTCCATATAACGGTCTTCCAGTGCATCCGCTTTTTCCGTATCGGTTTGCGTTCTTTTCGCAATCGCGCAATACGCCATTTCACAAAAGTTTCTGAAATTATCCTGACGGTGTTTTGATCGGTCTATGCTCTCAAGCACCTTGATAAAGTCTTTTTTGAGGTCTTCTTTTTTCATAGTTTTGGCTCTCCTACTCTTAATAAGAGCCGCAACCGGCAGGACAGCACCCAAGCTCAATATCATGCTGGCAATAACCATCTGGATAAGCGTCCTCTTCCGCTTTTGCCAATGCTGCATAATGTTTTTCTTCGGCGCGTTCTATCATGTGATAACGATAGAAAGACTCTGCAACGCCAAGTGTAGAGCTATCTTTTAGCTCTAAAGAAAAATAGGTTTCGTTCGCCATAAAATCGAAATACTCAGAAAATGAGCTATCCATTTTCCTGTAATATTCTTTGACTTTTTCTGCGTTTCCATGTGTCTGTGTTGTTGCCATTTTAAGCTCCTAAATAAATTAAAGGCTGTGTTCAGGTTCGCCTGAACACTTGCCCTACGGCGAGTGTGGGGAGGTAAGCGCAAGGGCGATTTTTAGTATTTTGGAGCGAAGCGTCCGCGAGGAATTGACCGCGCAGCGGGCAAGGGGAAAATACGTTAAGAAAATCGGGAGCGGCAGCGACTTTACCCTTGCGCGCGCCAGGGGCAACCGCCCCTTAGCCAAGCGAAGCGCGGAGAAACCTGAAAAAGACATTTTGAAAAAATGGTAATATTATAAGGCTTGAAGATCCTCCGCACGCGAATGACTGCGAATATTCAACAAACCGATACGCCGAGGTTTTTGAGATAGGTTGCTTTGATGCGCCCACCCTCGTCTTTCACAAGAATGCAGTTCGCCTTTGATTTTGAGCGCTGTAAAATCCGCATGGCATCGCTGAAACTGGATACCAGCATTTGATGTTCCTGATTGCCGAAAAACCCTGTGAGCCTATACATCTTAATCTCCTTTTGTTTTCCAATCGGCCAAAATCAGGAATTGAAAAGACAAAAGAAAAATAGGAACCGCCGTACCGCATTTTTATTGCAGGCTTTTCAAGGCGTGATTTAGATTGAAAACTCTAAAAAGGGATTTAAAGGGGCGGCGGGGTTTTTCGGCCTGAATGGACGATCTGGCTATCCATCCATTTTGCCGAAAATGCTATTGGCAAGGGTCTGAATGCTAAAAGTCTGCTTTGGCCGAGCATCGAGCAAAAGCTTCAAAAGCCGATCACCGCTAATCATTTCAATATCAACGCCGCGCGTGATCTCTCGGCTCATTGCCCCTGTGCGGCCTGTATGCACGAAAAGCCCCTTCCCTTTGCGCCGTTTGCAAATTTCCGCAAACTCCGTAACATGGGCGGGATTGATATGTTTTCGGTAACGCTTGGCCTGAATCAGATAATGCTGGTCATTTTTATAGGCGCGTCCGTCAATCCCGCCATCGCCTGTATAGCGTTTGTTTCGGATGATTTTAAAACCGTGTTTTTTCAGCGCGGTTAAGATCATTTCCTCGAACACAAAAGCGTTCAGGCCGCGCAGATAATAAAACTGGTCTTGCGGGGTCTCCAGCTCGGCCAAAGTTTTTAAATATCGCGCGGCGTTGATGCGGTTGACGACATGCCGTTTTTTCGGAAGAAAATCTTTAAGCATTCTCACACATAGCTGCTGATATTATCCGCAATGCTTTTCTTTTGCGGGTCGCTGCTATAGCTTTGCTCTACCTGAAACACATCATATTGTGTTTGCAGATTCAGCCAGAATTTAGAGCCATTACCGAAAAGCTTGCCGACACGATACGCCAGATCGGGCGTAATCGGGTTTTTCCCTTGCACAACGCGGTAAAGATGCTGCTTGCTCACAGACAAAATTCCTGCCGCCTTGGGAACACTTAGTTCTATGGCTTTCAAATTTTCTTCAATCATTTTCCCTGGGTGCAGGGGTGCTAATTTTCTCAACATAGTGACCTCCTTAATGGTAATCTTCCAAATCAATCTTGCGAGCTTCGCCCTTCTCCCATTCAAACGTAATGCGATAATTTCCGCTTACGCGCATGGAATAGCGTTTAGGGTTAAAACCCTGTAACGCATGAAACCGAAACATCGGCAAATTTAACTCTTCCAGTGTTTCTGCAACATCCAAAGCATCCAGTATCATTGTAATGCGCTCTACCTGATCTTGCCGAACACCTTGAACCTTGCCTTCTGTGTAGAGTTTTTTAAGCCCTTTATGCTTAAAACTTTCAATCATACTTAACGCTTTCTGTTATCTATAATAGTAACATATCATGTTACCATGTCAATTAAAAAGTAACATTTATTGTTACTTTTCTTCATCTTCTGCAAACAAATCATGTTGCTTGCCAAGGTCGATTGTGACGCGGATCGGATAGACGCGGTATGTGTAGGTTTCCTCATCGACGGGTGGGTTATACCGCCGCATGAGGGTTTCCGCTTCCTCTTTTGTGGGCTTGATCGTGGCATAGAGCATATTCAGGCGATGATCGAAAGCTGCAAAGGCTTCAATTTCCTTGATATTGTCCTGTTTTTTGCTCTTTTTCCTGCTCATAACATGCCATTTCTATCATCACACACTAAAGAATTGCTTAATATCCGAGCCACCGCAAAACGGCTTGCGCATCATACAAACCATTGGCTTTTGGCTGAATTTCTGCGTCAAAAGTCATAAGGATACTTTCATCATCGAGCTGGTGCTTTTTAAGCTCCTGCAATGCCCGCGTTCTGGTGATCTGCTCCCCTTCGGCGGAATCGTAATAGGTATCCATTGTTTCTATCCTCTATCCTTCAAAACATTATTCCAGTCCTGCCCCTCGGTTTCTGGGCTATGACAGACAATTTCACCCGAAAACCCGCACTTTTCCAGTATAGTTTTGATTTTCTGGGTTAAACGCTCCCCGCCTTGGTCATTATCCATTGCAAGAATAACGGTTTTCAGATTGCGGAAGCCTTGAACACATGATTTTAAAATCTCTTCCTGCTCTGGTGACATGCCGCCGCCGGTCGCAGCATAAACGGATGTTTCGTTTGTAAACAATATGGAATAGCTCACAACGTCTATAACGGCTTCCCCGATCACAAGCGTATCATCCCCCTGCTTGCAGTTTGAACGCCAGAATGTCTTTTCGCTCCCGCGCACAAACAAGGCTTTGTCTGCGTTTTTAAGCTCAAGGCCGCAAATATCCTTGCCGTTATAATGCGGAAACGCCACATTGCCGTAACGATCTGCATAAATGCGCCCTGCAAAACGCGGGGATGATAAAACAGCCTGTGATAGCCCCCTGCCCTCAAGATAAGTATGGTTTTTTACGGCGCGGCATTTTTTGAAGATTTTAGCTACACGCGCGGGATCGTATTCCTGTTCTTCTACCTCGCGCACATAACTTTTGGCTTGCGGCAAAGATACGCCGCCGCCAATCCAGCTTTGCAATTCTGCGCCAACTTCGGGCAGGCTTTTGCCTGTGCGGTTTAGAACAAAGTTAATGATTGTGCCATTGTCACGATCATCAACGGGTGAGAAGTAAACCCAAACCGCATTTCGCTTTGAAATAATGACCGTATCGCACCCATTTTTCATTTTAACGGATGCTTTTGTGCTGTTCTTACGATCAATTTCATAGCCCATAGTGGCTGCATACTGTGTCAGGTTAATCTCGGACTTAAACCGCGCAAAATCATATTTCTGTGTCATGGCTTAAACCTCCATCAAGGCATAAAGAAAGATGTAAAGGGCATAGATACAGGCCATACAGCCTGTAAATGCTGCACCATCCCGCAAAAACAGCCAGAACCCGCCATAGTTTTCGATGATTTCGATATATTTTTGCATTGCTCTCCACTCCCCTAATATTCACTTGGCAAAAGCAAGACATTGCCTGTGAAATACAGTGTGATTTTCTTCAGCGGAAAATCCGTAAAATTGATCTTTTCCTCATGCTGCCAGTTGTAATCACCATCATGGCAGGTGAGATTTGCACCGCCTGTTTCCAAAAGTTCCAATATCCAGACCTGAAATTCTTGTTCGGGAAGATTGATATTCTCGTATTGCGCCGCAAAGATTTTATCAATGAGCCAATATGCCCCGCCCTGCTCTGCCACATGCTGCACACCATCTGTATAAAGATACCGTCTAAACAAAGGGTGACGATGCCACACTTCCGTACCCGTAAATTGTTGTAAATCCTGCTCGCGCAGCGTGTTACGATGATTGCCGTTATCTGATGAGTTTTGTTGATTAAGCATTGATCTATCCTTTCTCTTTTGACCCGTTCGCTTGAAACCTTGCCAAGCGGCGAGCGTCCGAAAAAAATCAAAAAAAGACCGCCCTGGATTTATTCAGGGCGGACAAAATCGGACGTTCGATCAAAATTCAGGAATTTGTAAAGTGTCTTCTCGGGAGACCGTTAGAAAATGGCAGCGGCACACTTGCCGCGCCCCATTTGCTTACGGCGGAAGATGCTTTACAAACAGCGGCAGCGTTCCTGATTTTGATGTAAGCTGGTAAGGGGTTTCCAAGCATCGGTAGAGCACTCATAACGTATCGCGGTAGCGATGCTATATTAAACATATAACAGCCCCCTACTCCCAATAATCACTTTTGATAAAAATGCGTTACGGATCGTGACCTTTGGCCGAAACTCGCACCGCGAGGTTCGGGGAGCTTATTGTGCGGGCGGGGTTATCCCGTCCGGACGATTAGCGAGTAGAGTCGGGCCGGTTGATTAAACCGGCAACGCCCCTATTCCAAAGGAACACCGTATTTTTCAAGAAGAAGAGAAATTGCTTCTTCGGCTAATTCGGGCGCTTTTTTTCCTTTGGCCATTTTTTGTTCAAAAACCAAACGATCAAAACTTCTGGAATATGATTCCTGAATATAAAACCCTTTAGTTGCTCTAGGTGGCTCCTGCTCTCTTTTTTTGACAAGCACAGGCGCATGAGAATTAGCCGTTACGCCTTTCACTGCCTGCTCTTCTGCTCTTTCATCTTCTTCATCCATCCAATCGGCATTACGCGACATCTTTCATTCCCCCTTCTTCTTCCAGCATCCCCGTGAAGATTGCACCTAAAATTTGCAAAAACTCTCTTCTTCTTTCCTTAACCTTATAGGCACGATCCATAGAAGGATCAAAAATACTCACCAGATCAGAATCCGCACGACTAAAAACACCACTGGAAGGGATTTCAAAAGCCCCCTTCTCGATCAGTCTTTTAGCCGTAGCGATTTCATCAGCCCTTTGGTGACTGGTATCGGTAACAACGGTTATAACCTGTTTCCCCTGCGCCTCTGCTCTTTTCTTTGCGTCCGCATAAGTCTTGTACTGACTACGCGCAGGCTTAACGGGCATAAGTATGATTTTGCCTTTCGGCACTTCCCAATCACTAGCTTGGTGGTCAATGATAACCAAGTTAGCGTCGGGTTTTTCATCAGGGACTTTTGAAACGACATCAAAAGGCAATTTTCCGCCTTGATGATAAAGTGTTGCAGTTCCCTGCGGGTCTTGACAAATCACAAGCGGCTTCAATTTAATCTCAACCGCCGCTGCCGCGAGATTAACGGCAATCATAGACTTGCCCTGCCCCCCTTTTGGATTCCATATATTCACAAGCTTAAAACTCATGGCTTTCCTCCTGTCATTGTTAATAGATTTATAGATGAATAACTATAAAGGTCAGAAGCTATAAAGAAATATAGCTTCTGAATTATAGAACAATAAAATTATAAAGCAATATATTTCTATAAAAATAGACGTATATATCTTTATAGATTCAGACAATTATAGATTTATATATTTTTAAATATAGAACTATATAGTATATGGTTATAACACCTCATATCTATAGCAATTTATAATTATATTTATATAATATATTATACCTATAAAACTCTATAGTTTTATAGGTATTGATGTTTTAAGTTTCAGATATTATATGCGCCCTAATACGAAACTCATCACGGCTATAGCCTTCATCGGCTTTCCGTTCTCCAGCCTGAATTTCTGCTGCAATGTCCGCGAAAAACTCATCAAGCTCAGCTTGCGCTTCTTCTTGACTATCAAACACATGCGGTTTTTCTATGCCATCTTCGCAAATCGTCCATGTGTTTGTCCACCCGTCACATAAGGTATAATGCTGTACTTCAAATTTCATAATCTTTTCTTTCCGATAAAATGTTAAGAGGGCAGGGGGCGGCGTCCGCCGCCCTCCGCGCTTAATTTTCTTTTGTGAATGAGTGGAGATAATCAGCCGCTTTTTGTGCCTGCGAGCTGGCGGCAAAGATAAACTTCTTATCCTCCTTCAAAGCTTTTAGCCAATGCTGAATATAAAGCGCATGGTCTTCACGCGGGGCAGGGGTCACGCCTGTCGAAACACAAAGCATCGCTGCCCCGATTTCCGCTATCAACTCTTCAAACGCATAATCCTTACTCGCAAATTTATGGTTCATATCACGATTTAAGCGATGCTTTGCTCCACTCGCATGTGTAAGTTCATGGAAAGCTGTAGAATAAAAATTCTCGGTGGCACTGCTGTCATTCGTATCTTTGAAAAACTCGGGGTAGGGAAGGTTGATATAATCGCCTTGAACGCTGTAATAGGCACCGCCTTCACCATGACGGATTTCAACCCCGCTTGAATCCAGTAGATGATCGGCTGCGGCAATGGCCTGAATATCATTCGGCTCAAAATCTTGAAATACCGCTTCATAGCCTTCGACCTGCGCGACATTAAAGACCGTCGAATGCTTTGCAAACATGCGGGTTTGTACGTCCTCGTTATCATCTGACGGCTCAACCTCGATAGACTTCCAAAATACAACGGGCGCGCCTTTCTCGCCTTTTTTAACTTGTGCGCCTAAATCCTGCCATTGCTTGTAAGTCGCCCATATCCCGCTTTGGTATTCCTTCTTAATCTGATACACCCAGAGCAAGGGAACATTGATCCCGTTGTAGTTTTTTTCGGTTCTGGCGTTTTGGGGCAGGGCGGTTACACCATGCCACGGCATTTCCAGCTTGCCATTTAACCCATTTTCAAGAGCCTCAATGATTGTATTTGTAACAGTTTCATAGATGTCTGTTTTGTTTTTCATGATCGCTTTTCCTTTTTAAAATATGCGTTGCACTTCTTTTCCTAGAAGTGACGCAAAAAGCGTCATTCAAAGCGGGGGGAGGGCATCCAGACCCGAACAGGCCGAGGGGGATCACCCGAATTTCGCAAGAAATTTGGGGATACGGCCTGTGAGATGAAATGAGCGTGAGCGAAGGTCTTGATGACCGGCCCGAAGGGGGCTAAACAAAAAACCACGCGGGAAGGAAAACCCGCGTGGCGACTGATAGGGCAGGGAAGTCTTACGCGGCTTCTGCGTAGTCGTCCTCTTCGTCTACAAACTCACTGTAGCCTTCAAAAGCTTCGGCCTCGATGTCTTCATTATTTTGATTTTTATCAGGGTCAATCGCGGGGAATAAAAAGCCTTGAGGAAGCCAGTCTTTGGCTTTTTGCTCATCCTCATGAGTTGCGCCGTTTTCAAAGATCGCTTTGAAGTGTTTCGCCAAAGATTTGACGATTTCACCTTTTTTGAATTTCTCCAAATGCGTCCCGAACAACCGCGTACTACCTGTTTCTTTGACAATATCGGCAAGCTGCTCTTTGTTTCTGCGTTTCAGAAATTCTTCATCGGCGTACCAGTGATTTCGCATATCAATCCCCAGATCAACGGCAACGCGGTTAAACAGGCTATTTTGGTTGGTATCAAGCCTATCCGTATTGCCTTGCCCGAAACAAAGCGTGGTGAGAAACACATGCAGCCTGTCCAGATCATCATCCGAGAGGGACTTCACAGCTTCATACCACAGGGTCGGGCTGCCATGCTGTTTAATCAGTGACACACAGGCATCCCCGTTCATAGCCTGTAAATCCTTACCCAAAAGCTGTGAGAGGATCTTCGCTTCCTCTTCAATCACAAGCCACGCGGGGCAGGGGGCGGCTTCATTGTCAAAATGTGACAGGGCTTTATGCGGCTCCAGAACAATCTTTCTTACCCAATCCCCGCCGCCAATCATCTGCGCGACTGCCGCTTCCTTCGCAATGCGGCGATTTTTTACCATTTCGCATTGCACTGCTAAAGTCTTGTGCATGGCGATATATTCAAGAGTAGGGCGATTGTAGGTGGGTTTTGATTTAGCTTCAACAAAGGGATTTCCTGTCGTTTCTTCCTTTGTTTTCCTGTCCAGTGCCTTATCGACAAGCCCTTCGTGCAGCTCGACACGTCCATTGGCAAAAACCCGAATAACAACCCCGCCTTTTTCAACGTCTTCCATATCCGCATCACGGTACTGCCATGCATTGAAGTCATATCCTTCAACAATCTCGACTGGTGAAAAACCTTGCGTCTCGTATTCAGCTTTGAGATTTTCTATAGCTTGCTCTTGCAAAGACAAAAACTGTTCAAAATCGTCAAAATACGTTGATTCATCATCTGCAAAAAGGTCACTTGTATATGTTCCTGAATATAACTCTCTATCAAAAATTGCCATGGCAACATTAGCTTTGGTATTAGTCAATCTCTGTCTGATACTTGAAGCATTAAGATTTGTGCCACCATCAACAATATTACGTTGTTCCTCGTGGCTACCAAGTGTAAGCGCTTCGCCCTGTGACAATGTGATTTCATCGGCGCGTAAAGCCGCCTTTGCTTCATCACACAAGTCAGCCAGAGCCACGCGGCGTTTAATCACACCGAGAGATAGCCCCGTTTTGGCGGACACATCATCTATATTTTCGCCAGAGCCGAGGAGGAGGGCGATAGCTTCTGCTTCATCCATCGGGTGCATATCCTCACGTTGCAGATTTTCAACCGTGGCAAGACGAAGCTTTTCATCCTTTGTAAGCCCTTCGCGGATGTCTACCGCAACCTCATAATCGTCAGCTAGTGCGCCTTGCTCCTGCAACAAACACAAAGCACGATAACGGCGTTCACCGCTGATAATCTCGTAATTCTTCTTTTTGCCCTTGGGCTTGAAGACGACAAGATTTTGCAAAAGCCCGTCCTGTTTGATGCTTTGCGCTAATCCTGTGATAGACGCATCATCAAAGCCGCTGCGCGGATTGTTTGCTGATGGGATGATTTGTGAAAGTTTTAATGTTTGCAATGTCATAGTTTTGCTCCTGTTTTTGCGTTTAAGTTAAAAGTGCCTCGCACTTCTTTTCCTAAAATCAAAAGCCAGGAGAATTTGTCAGAGTGGAATCGGCGAAATTTTATCTGTCTTTTCTAGCCTGCGACGAAAAGCAATAAAATTTTGATCTATTCAACTTGATAAATTCGGGCGGCACGCCCATATATGCACCTTTTTCTCTATCGGTGCTAAAAATTGACACACATACGCATCTTCTCTACATAAATATGGCAAGTAAATGTATTTTCTTCTAGAACAGCAGGACAATCATATGACACGTCAAAAAATTCAAGGTATTCAATCTCACGATCAGCAAAAAATATTAAGCGAGTATCAGTCGGATGCACCGATGGGAACGTGGCAGGGGCGTTTAGACTTCCATGCTTGGGGAAAATCGACAAATTTATTTTGTTATTTCACAGATATTGCTTCAGGTGATAAGTTTCGTTTATCCGTTTTTTCAAGATCAAACTATGCTCCGTACAATGGAGACGTTTTTTTCGATCAAGAGCCTACCGGCGGAATTTTTGAGCTGGAAACAAGCATGACCAAAAACGGTAATATCAAATTAACTTATGCAAAAAAAATCGATCTACCAGAAGTGAAATAAGAATGCAACAAACCCCACCAATAGAAAATATCGATTCTGAGCGTCCTCAAGGTACAGTGACACAGCTTTGAATGCTGAGCGTAACGAGAGAGGCCATTATTTTTAGTTCAAATTACTTATAAGGGTTGTATTTCCGCCAGTTTCGGGGTTGTTGGAAACGACCTTCCCAAACCCCGTTTTTTTGCTCCCGCGCCTGAGTCTCTGCTTCAGCATAAAATCCTTTGCTGAAATAACGATAATCAATCGCCCAACCTGCCCGAACCATTTCACGGCCAACATCCAGATCACCAATAAAACATCTGGCAACGGTGCGCGTTTCTTTTTTGGCCGCCGGCATTCTTTCACAACGCAGATCATGACGACCAATCAGATTTTGCAAATGGACTTTAGCAAGCTGACCACAAGGATAATCGCGCCTGTCCTTTTGACAAAACTGCGACAACTCCATAGCATCCACGCCCCAAAGCCGCACTTCTTCGCCGTTCAACACAAAGCTGTCACCATCTTTGACGTACAAATCATTGGCCGATGCTACGCCGGGCAACACCGAAAACATTGCGATAATAAACCCGCTTATCCACATTTTTCGTGGATGAAATCGGGGGTTATTTTTTGTGCTATGGTAAGTCATCATACGCCGCCAAAATGTGTGATATTATAAATTTTGCTTCGTTGTAATCAGCAACAAGCATGGCTTCATTGGCCTTAAACGCCTGTATCAGCTTTTCCAAAACACTGCGCTCATACATTTCTACCACCAAAGGGCATGATGTCAAAAGCCAAGTGGCATCATCAAAATCTGATTTTGAAGGACGGTAAAACTCTTGAGGATCGAGGATATTTTTCATCGCTAAAAAATCAGTGATCGCAGGTGTAGCGTTAGCAGACATGGCTTTCCTCCGATCTTTTGAGCAACCCAAACACCGAGCCTTGCAGGTTCAGATCACCTGTTTTGGCGCGGGAAACCATTTTGCGTAAATATCCGCCGGGGTTTCGCACCGGATTTTCGGGGTCTTGGGCTTTCTGGTCAATAATCATGATACAGATCGCAGCCCCTTCACGGCCAAGCACATCACAGGCATCCCACCACGCCGTTCTGTTAATTCCAAGGGTAGGGAGGAGGGCATTTGCGGCCTCAATCAGATCCGCCCATGACAAAGCCCGATTATGAAGCGGGATATGATCCTTGAAACGCTCTGAGCAAGAGTTTACCATCATTTTCCATGAAATATGCTCCATTCCGTAATTCTTGCCTTTTTGCTCTGTTGCAGACTTTCCATCTTCACCGGAGTCTACCTCTTTTGGCTCAGGACAATCCGCTACGCTTTCCTGAAAGCTAATGGCCGTAGGACTACTTGTATCTGATTTATCAGATTTAGGGGGGGTTGTACTATGTATGTGGCGGCAATCACTTGCGCCCGTGGCGGAAATATCCTGCGTTATTTCTTGTTTACCCACACTTGCAGCAACCATTTCAAGAGCCTCTGATAACCCTTCCAAAAGCAGCTTATGATCTTCAATCAGATCCTTCAAGCGCTCCAGTGAGTGATAGCTGCGAATAGAATGGGATATTGCCTCGTAACCATTCTGGACAGCCTGAACGGTATCAGACATTTCAGGATAGAGAGAAGCTTCAGCCAGAAGGATACGGATACGGGCGCGATAGGCCGTAATTTTACGCTTACGCTCATTCCACAGCTCTTTATACGCTTCTTTCTCCTCTAAAGCTTGTTCCAGGACGGGGAGCAAAGAGGCGAGGGGGGAGAGATCAACGCCAAAGGCATATTTAATCTCGCCGGTCTCACGATCGCGCACACCATATCGCTTGAAATTGCCGGAGTCTTCCCAGGTGAGGGCGCCGAGGCGGTTGAGGGCATTTTCACGGTTACGCACCTGACGCTCGGAAATCCCTAAATCCTGCGCCGTTGTAATGACGGCCTGATAACAGATAGGCTGATGGCCTTCTGTCCAGTCCACCTCATTCGTCCGGATCAGGTAATATTCAAGCATTTCCACCAGCTCAGATGTAAACCCAAGCTCTTTACCGACTTTTTTAATGAGTTTGAGGGCATGAAAGCGATCTACGTTCTCTTCCAGTCCGCAAAATTCCTCTGCACTGGTTAAACTTGCCCGAAATTTGGGTGAGCCTAACCGTCCGCCAAATGCACTTGGCGAATGATTCTCTTGTATCTGCATGTCGTCATAGCAATTTAGAGCCTGAAAAAAGGGTGCAAAAAAGGGTAGCGCAAATGCACTTTTTTACTTGTCACCCGATTCGTTCAGTGATATTCTTTTAATTACAGAATTAAGAAAGATCACTGATCTTACGCTAGGTCGCTGCTACCAACAGCGGCTTTTGCGTATCTAGGTCTAAATTTTGCTTCTCCTTTCTGTTCATTATATTTCAATTTAAAAATAGTCCGGATGGACTTTAGGCTGGGATAGGTTGGCGAATGTGAGTAGCCAGACCCTGAACAGCTTTGATCCAGTTTGCACTGATTCTTAAAACTGTTCGATAAAATGTATCATATTGTATATTTATCCACAACTGAACAGTTTAGCATTTATTTAATAAATGGCTTTTTCAAACAGTTTTGAAGTGTTCAATGCGTTTATAACTAACATCACCACATCTTTATCCACAAAGGTTTTCAAGAAAAAGAAGTTTCCAATGATACAATTGGATTGATTCAGGGGATTTTTCTAACGGTCGATTTAAATGTGTATTATCGAACGATTTTCTTTTTGAGCAATAATTGTTCTATTGTTCTCAATCAATAGCGCAGAATAAATTTGTTCTGTGTTTAATTTCACTGATACAAATGCTACAATCATAAAAATTGTTTAATACAACACTACGCTACAAAGAGATTCAGATGAAAGTGTCCATTACTAAAGCCGCGAAAATGGTGGGTGTTCAACGCTCAACTTTTTACCGTCATGTTAAAGAAAAAGGTATATCTCTGGAGGATACAGATACCAAGCGCCCCAAGGTCGATGTATCTGAATTAGTGCGCGTATACGGAGATCAACTAAAGACGATTGAGCAAATTGAACAAAAAAAACAGCACAGTAAAAACGATAATGAAACACTATCGAACACTTATTTAGAAGAAAAAATAGAGTTTGAAACACTAAAAGAGCGGGTAAAGTATCTTGAGAACCTTCACGATACAGAAAAAAGACGTCTCGAAGAACAAATCGAACTCTTGAAAGATATGCTAGAATCCGAAAAGCAAGAACGACAAAAAGCAACCGCTTTATTAACAGATCAAAGGTCAGAGAAAGAAAAAGAAGCTAATCGCCTAGAAAACCTTGAAAAGGTTGTAGAAAACCTTACAAAACCCAAAGAAAAAAGCTGGTGGCCATTTGGCAGTGGAAAAACAGGATAATAAAACGGGGATCGCCTCGCATAAGACAATCCCCGCCCATCAGTTAAGATATTCTAGCGCGTCAACCCTGTGTGGGAAGTAGGGACGCAGCCTACTCATCTTAAACCAATGTTCACCCTCTCCGACAAATGCTCTTTTAATGATAACATGCGGAGAAATACGGGATTTGCCGCGCATCTTCTAGTGTCAAATGCTCTAAGACCTCTTTCCAATACTCAGCGCAAGAAACTTCGCCTGTTTCATAGGCTTGCATAAGACGCATAAGCCTAATAACACTGCGTACAAATTCCATTTCTTCTGGAGAACCACCATGTTTAAGATCAATCGACATGCTCAATATCCCTTTCCGCACCATGCAATATTGATTGCACCGGATCTTGGCTGTGCCAAACCCAGTTCCAAAAACAAATATTTTCCAATATTGATGCCGTCATAATTTATAATTTCTGCCTCCGCTGTGCGTAGATCGGAAGAAGGTAGGGGATTTAGTAGCGTCACACCTTTGGCACCAACCAAATCTTGAATGGCTTTTGTAACCTGTTGACCAAGACTACGTTCAAATTTGCATTCACCGCTTCGATGCGGAAGCTGATAACCGCGAATTTGAATATTCATTTTAATACCTGGCCTGTCAGCACGTTCTACAAGAACTACATTTTGATCGCTTATACCCAAAACTTTTGCAGCAATAGCATGAGAAGAAGGGGGCTGAGCAAATACTGGCCCGTTTAGTACAAAAAAACATAGACATAAAAATATCAAAATAGTTCGCATCAACCTGCTCCAAAAAAAAGACCACCTGGAAACCGGGTGATCGGGAGCGTCCGTCAAGAAACCTCACATAGCAAGGTAGCAGTTTATTTCCTGAACGCCGAGGCATTCAGGTGTTATATTCACCGCCGCCCCGACCAGAACAGATCGGTTTGGCTATGTGATTGAGGCGCATGCGCCAGGGACTTGACGAATTTTCCCATGCTGCAATATTTGGCAACACACTTCAGAATCTCAATTCTAATAAAAGATTGCAAGCAAAAATCGTTGAAAGATGGCATGATAAGTGAATACTATGACGACACAGCCCCAGCTCAGTTAAACAGATCACGAATTTAATACGATAGAAAGAATGCAATGAAGAAGTTTTATTTATTAAGTTTTGTTTTTATTCTGGCGGGATGCGTAACAACCAACACTACCGGATTTGTTGATCCAGACTATAGAGAGAGCGGTTATGAAATTTCACGCGTTGTCATTCAAGTTAATGGCGCAACAATGGAGGAAACTCAAATCGCCGAACAAAAGCTCTCTGAAAAATTTAATGCACACAATGTACAAGCTATTAAATTTACGGATATTGTGCCCCCTACTAGGGAATACACACCCAAAAAAACCGCTAGTCTTATAAAGAAAACGGGGGCTGAAAGCCTATTCTCAATTTATATAGGAAAAGATAAAATTGAATCTTATGTACCCGTTACTTATCATGCCGGCACGACAACGAGCAGTGTGAATACAGTCGGCAATTATTCGTATGTCACCACCAATACCACACCTGGCTATACTTCTGGCGGATATAGCACTTCAGAGCCAGTTATGACATCTATTTCTAGTTTGACAGACCTTTCTAAGAATAGGTTAGTGTGGAAAGCAGAAGGCCAAGCTGTAGCAGATTCTTCTCTTTCCTTAACAGAAATTACGTTTGCGGATTTGCTTGTAAGCACAGGTATAGACGCCATCAATGATCTGGTAGATAAAGGCATTTTACCAGAGGTGATAAAAGAAAAACCAGTGAAACGACAAGAACCGGCCATAGAAAAGAATTAAGGAACGTATGATTACTTTTTTCTGATATTTGGTCTGTATAGGGAGAAAACCAATGTCTAATGTATCTGTAAAACTCGTTAATCCAAAGTCCAAGCGTGAACGGAGCTTGGCAGAACAGCACATGGTCGGTGAAAAGGTTGCACGCACTGAGTTGGCAGGATTCATGAATTATCTAATCAAAAAGCATAATCTTTCCAAAGTTGAACTGGCTGGAGCGCTCATATCCATTGCTTATGGATTATTACGCTCTGGACGCCCTGCCATCCAAGCCAATTCTATGTTCAGGAAACTCGCCAGTGAAACGCAAAAATTATTCGATTTTAAGAAAGATGATAATGTGCAGTAGTGATGTCCATATCATATTGAGGGGTGTGCATGATAAGTAGAGGGTATTTTATAGGGGAGATTGTTGACGGATTGGGCGATATTGCCAATCAAGTATCGACGCGCGGTAAACTTGGCTTGTTTGATCTTAATAAGGTTCTTGAAGATTTTTTTAAAACCTCCCTAAACCATCTTTACGGCCTGTCTCTGGAAAACCTCAATCAAGATCAAAATAACTATCGGGGTCTTGATCTTGGTGACAAATCAAAAAAGTGGGCTTTTCAGATCACGGCGGAAAATACGTCTAAAAAAATTAACAACACCCTTACCAAGCTGACAGATCAGCAAATCAACGATTTTCCTGAAATTAAGGTTCTTATTATAGGAAGGAAACAAACCTCATACACCCTTGACGAAAAGCAGTGCGGACGCTCCAGTTTCAGTAAGGCCGATATATGGGATATAGACACTCTTTGTAAACGGTGCATGGATCTTCCCCTTGATGTTCTGCAAACTCTTTACGAGCATGTGCGCTCTGAGCTAACGCGGGTTAAGATCGAATTGGAAATCCCCGATCAAGACGGAAAATTTCCTACCAGTATGGCTGATTTTATAGAGTCCGTGCCAAAACCTCAACTCACCGATTGCAAAATTTTTTATGCGTTTTTGGATGGTCAAGGAATCACTGAGGCTCCGATAGAAGATACACAACAAGACTTCACTCTTTTGTCGGAGTGCCTTGCACAACTCCCAAGGATCACCAGAGAATTTCTAGCAGTGATGATCGAACGCCGTGAGACGGAACGCCGACCGGGGATTTCACGGGAGGGTATGGAAATAAACAATGATAAGCTTGAAAGAATATCTAACTACCGCGATACAAAAGGTGAGCTTCGCTTGTTGATGGCTTACGATTTTATAAGCTACGACGATCCAGACAATCATCATACTGAAAGCATGTTTTGGCAAATTAGCAGCCCTAAAACGTCAGAAGGTTTTCTGGATTTAGTGGTAGATTATTCAGAAGCTAATAACATTCCATTGACTCGGCCTATCGTCAATCTGGATTTTCGCGATTTTTAAGCATCGCCTGTTTAAATCACAAAAAACTTTCTTCACGCATAAAATTATTGTTTTATGCGTAATAATGGTGTATCATGTCTAGCCTAAGATACACGGAGGAAGCTTATGGCATTTAGAGCAGATGAATCCGCACAAAGGGGATTTGAAGCGGTAAAGAATTATCTTGTACCAAGAGACATTGAAGCTAGCGAAAGAGAAAGAAGCGAAAAAAAGCTTCTTGAAATTGTGTCCGAATACGGCCCTGTGGTCGATAGTTACCCGTCTTGGCACCCATTAGTCACCCATCACGACGATCACCATCCGCTAACAGTGCCCCGTGAAGAATGTGGTTACAAAGGCTTAGATCATACACGATATTTCTTGAACGCTTTTATTACTTGTCCCTACGACGACGGCCAGAAAGTTATAGATTCCGTCGAAGCTTTGCCTTTTAGTTCAATCGCCACGATTACAGCCGAACGGCTGGATGTTCAACTTTATAATTCTAACGCAACACCGATACTGGTGTGCTGCGATTGGCAAAACTTAGTTAATCATAATGAAATGATACCGGCATCTTTGGCCGTTCCGCTGATGCTTCAAAAAGAGGTTCCGTGTTGGGAATGGTCGCAATGCGGAGAAGATTGGGAAACCATGCGCTCATATTTTTTGGGTTCACCGCACGGCAGCAGATCCTCGCTTTTCGTCAGTCAAGAAACAGGGCTGGCAATGAAAAAAATCTGGAATCTTCTTCTTAGCACAGAAATGTTTGGCCCTATGAGGTCTCGATAATGGGGTTATTACAGAACGCAATTTATTCGATTGAAGTGGGGATTGAGGACTATCAAACAGGTGAAGATAGAAGAAATGTCTCTGCTGTTCGTAACGTATATGCCGGTATTCTTCTTTTGCTGAAAGAAAAACTGGTTCGCCTTTCCCCGGAATACGACACAGAGCTTCTTATAAAAAAGCGTTTAATTCCCCAAATAAACAAAGCTGGCGAAGTCGTATTTGTGGGGGCAGGAAAAACCACAGTAAATCTGAAAGAAATAGAAGTTAGATTTGAAAATTTAGGAGTAAGCGTAGATTGGAATAGACTTTACGAAATACAGCGTTTGCGTAATGATCTCGAACATTATTATACGGATAAATCTCCTGGTCTCGTAAGGGAGATCTTGGCTAAATCATTCCTCATTATAAGAGATTTTTTAACAAACGAGTTGGGTGAGAGTCCCGTTTCTATAATTGACCGTGATCTCTGGCCTATATTTTTAGAAATTGAGGAAGTGTTCTCTGCGGAAGAGAAAGCATGCAAAGATTCATTTAAAGATTTCAACTGGAAGTATGAAACAATAAATCAAGCAATCAAACACGCGAAATGCTATTTCTGCGAGTCTTCTCTTGTCCAGCTTATTGAGCATGACCCGTACATCGACACAAAAGAGGGAAGACCTCTTTTCAAAGACTTTCTTACAAAAATGCAATGTAATTCCTGTGGCGAGCCTATTGATTACTGGCCGGACTTTTTTGAAAAGTGCGTAGAAGAGCTGTTTTATGCCGATCTATATTTGGCCGCTACGAAGGGCGGCATGGCTCCAGTAGAGGAATGTCCTGAATGTAGAAAAAACACATTCGTATTTGAAGAGGAATGTTGCGTTGTCTGTGATTACAAACCTGAGTATGAAAGATGTGCGCGCTGTCATAATCATATCGGGCTTGATGAACAAGACCTAAACGGACTGTGTTCCTATTGTGCAAACTTAGCCGAAAAAATTGGAAGAGAATAATTGCCATTCCTCTAAAATTCAGAAAATTTATAATATGAGCGATACACAGAACAACGATGAAATAGAAGAACAGCCGCCCGTAAATCTTCCAGAAGGATTACAGGTGCAAATGCAGGGCTTTGAAGAGGAATTATCGCGAACAGTAGGCAACGATATAGCAGCCATTACGCGTGAGTTAAGTCGTTACTTACCCTTAAACAACCTCGTTGGTTTTACTGTAGCCTGGAACTACCACGAAACTTTGGCAAATATTGACCGGGGCATAGATGGCGCTATTCCAGCCACAGCGACCAATGATGAGGAGCTTGGTGAGGGAATCGCTATGGCCTTACCTGTTGTGCGAGATGGGATGATAAAAACCCATATCGTTTTAGGTCCGCATATTGTTGGTTTGATAGCCTCTGAAAACGAACTAGAAAGAGATCAGGGGTACAAGTTGGTTGTTCACGAACTTGCACATGCTGCCGACCATGCAGCGAAACAACAGGCTTTAGGACTGATTTATACACAACAACCCCACGAACTAATTCCTGATCCCAAAGAACTATATATATGGGAATTAAGCCACTGTATATGGGATGAATACTATGCCAGCAGAGTAAGTGCGCCATTTGCCGAAGAAGAAGAACCGTTTGAAGATGAACTCTTTTCAAATGCTTATATAACATTTCGCGATCGTTTACGAGAAGCAAGAAGAGATTACCATTGGGGACGTATTAGTCTGGATGAATTCTTACAGGTTTTGGCTTATAATTTACGGATAGTCCTTTTATCTGCTGGATATTTGTTTGGCTTACTGGATGCGAAGGAATCTGAAATGGCCGAAATAGCACCGCGCTCAGCATCGCTTTTTGATGAACCAGAAGGACAAATGATCTCACGGTTTCATCCAGTTTTATTGGATATTTGGGAGCGCCGAGGCGAATGGGACAGTTTCGATGAATTTCTAGCGTTGAACCGTCCGGCCGAAAATATGCTAAATGATCTTGACTGTTATTTAAGCACCACGAATGATAATCAAGTTTATATAGACATTCCGGCTCGGATAGAACATGTAAGTTAGGAAGATTTAATGCCTTGGAATTACGAAACAGATTGTGAAAATTGTGGTATAAAGTTGAAAATTGAGGAACAGCCTATGAATGTACCTGGCGGTAAAGATAAAGAACAAGCGTACTGTCCAGAGTGTAATCATTTAGTAGCTGAACACATGACCAGCGGCTTTATTACCGCCCGTGTTTTGAAACAATAAAATAGGAATTATTTCCCATAAGATATATTATCACTCAAAAACGCCCAAGAAAAAAGCTCATCCCTATTCGGAAATGAGCCTTTAAAATCTTATCGCTACAGGTGGAGGCTTGCGCCCGCGTATCCCATAACATCTATGTACAGGATATAGTCAAAATGGTATAAGTGTCAAGATTTTTCCAATGCTTTTGAAACTGTTTGAATATGCCATTTTCCAAGGATCAGCTTACCAATATCCCTCATATCCTATCAGCACCCCGTTTTACAACATATTTGCAGCACTGTAATAATGATCCTACACATGCGCTCACACTCTATCAATGGAATTTAGAACTCTCATCGGCCTTTATTGTGCCGCTTCACCTGTTGGAAGTCAGCCTTCGGAATGCCGTCGTAGAGTGTCTGGATCAGGTCTATACGGTAAACTGGCCGTGGAATCAGAGATTCATATACAGCTTGGCCCTATGGGCACGTCGGTGCCATGAGCCGCCAAAACTTCCACTAATTTCAATTTTTGAATAGACATTTATGCTGTTATGGCCAAACTGTAGGGCATGACCTTTAAATTTATCGACCCTGATTGGGCTCTGACACGCGCAGAGCTTGATTTTTTGCAGAAGTACCGTGGAAAAAACAAATTCCAGGGCGCTTTGTTTTTGAAGCATTACCAGAAACACGCCGGTTTTCCTGTGTGTTCTGATGATCTTGAGTTTTCAGCGATACGCTCTGTTATTGAGCAACTGGAATGCGATGACAGTGTTCACGATTTGGATTTTCAAGATCGTACAGCGGAGCGACAGAGGCGGGATATTCGGGATTATTTAGGATTCCGTACACCTAATGCTGAAGATTACTCAAATATTCATGATTGGTTGTTCGCCGAAATCATAGAAGAACCGGAACAGGCCAATGGTCTGTATGAAGGCATAACGCAATGGTGTTTGATCCATAAGACCGAAAAACCATCGGAGCAGAAACAAGAGCGCATCATAAGGGGCGCTCTTGCTGCCTTTGAGACTGATATTTTCAGGCGTGTAGAGGTGAGGCTTTCGAATGATAGCTGCCTTGCTGTGGATATGCTATTTGCGGAAGATCATAAAACAGGCGCTGATGACACAGCTTTCAGCACTCTTAAAACTGGTCCCGGTCGCCCCGGATTGCAAAGTGTTATGAATGAACTTTTAAAACTGGAAAGTATTGATAGGCTTGCGCTTCCGGATAATCTGTTTGAAGGAATTAATGATAAAACTGTAAGTAAATACCGCCGCCGCGCTGCTGTTGAAACCGCGTGGGAAATGCGGCGCCATCCTGATGGTGTGCGCTACACATTGGCATGTGCATTTTTACTGCAACGGCGCGGTGAAATTATTGATGGTTTGGTCGAACTATTGATTCAACTCATTCACAAGATCAAAATACGTTCTGAAAAGCGCGTAACCAAAGAGATTGCAGGAAATGTCCGTGAAGTTTCAAATAAGAAGATGATCCTGTTCAAATTGGCGCAGGCTGCGCTTGATAATCCAGAAGGTTCCGTGCGGGATGTACTGTTTCCTGCTGTTGGCAAAAATGTACTCGAAGATCTTGTGAAGGAATTTCAGGCTGAACGCCCTATTTATAAGGAAAAGCTACAGGTTTATATCCGCAATTCATACAAGAACCATTACCGCCAGATGGTGCCACCGATATTACAAGCCCTTAGATTCCGCTGTAATAATGCGCATCACAGACCTGTAATCGAGGCTCTGGAATATATCTTGTTGGCGAAAAAATCACAGCGTAAAATTTTAGCCAGAGATGTGCCTATTAAGGGCATAATCCCCAAATCCCTGCAGCCCTTTCTCATCATATATGACGAGAAGAAATGCGATGATTATATTGACCGGATCAGCTATGAAATCTGTGTTTTACAGGCATTGCGGGACGGGCTTCGTTGCCGCGAAATATGGGTTGAAGGTGCTCACAAGTTTCGTAATCCGGATGATGATGTTCCGCATGATTTTGAAATCAGAAGAAACATATATTATCAAGGTCTGAATTTGCCGCTCAAAACCCATGACTTCATTAGAGAATTAAAGAGTAGGATGAGCGATGCCCTTGATCGTCTTAATAGGAATATACCGCGTAATCCCAAGGTTTCTATACGTCCGCACGGCAAAAATTTGATCCATCTTTCTCCTTTGGAGCCACAGCCGGAACCACAATTCTTAAATAAACTGAAAGCAGAAGTGGCCGGGCGTTGGCCACTTACAGGACTTTTGGATATTGTAAAAGAAGCGGACTTGCACACCGGTTTCACGGAATGTTTTAAAAGCAGTGGAGACCGTCAAATTCTGGATCAAAGCATTTTGCAACCGCGCTTGCTTTTGACGCTTTATGCTTTGGGCACAAACACCGGATTAAAGCGTGTTTTGGCTGGTGATGGCAGGGCTTTCACCTTTGATGAGTTACGACACGTTCGGGAGCGTTATATACACAAAGACGCTTTACGTGAGGCAATTGCCAAAGTCGTCAATGCCACTCTTAAAATCAGACAATCACAAATCTGGGGAGAGGGCACAACGTCCTGTGCCTCTGACTCGAAAAAACTTCATGCCTGGGATCAAAACCTCATGAGCGAATGGCATGTCCGCTATAAAGGGCCGGGCATTATGATTTACTGGCATGTTGAGAAGAAATCTCTTTGCATCCATTCACAGATCAAACGCTGTTCCTCTTCAGAAGTGAGTGCTGTGATTGAAGGTATGCTGCGGCATTGCACAGACATGGAGATCGACACGCAGTATGTCGATAGTCACGGCCAGAGTGAGGTAGCCTTTGCGTTTTGTGAGCTTTTAGGATTTTCTCTGATGCCAAGATTAAAGGCCATTGCTTCGCAAAAGCTTTATCTTCCGGAGGCCGGTGTTTTGGGACAATACGGCAACCTTACTCCGATTTTGAACCAAAGACCGATAAATTGGGACTTAATATCCAACCAGTATGATCAAATGGTGAAATATGCTTCAGCTTTGCAAAAGGGGACGGCAAGCGCGGAATCCATTTTAAACCGCTTTACACGCAATAATAGGCAACATCCAACGTATCAGGCGTTAGCCGAATTAGGGCGCGCCGTTAAAACCGTATTTTTATGCGAATATCTGGCTTCAGAGGAATTACGACGGGAAATTCATGAGGCTTTGAACGTGGTTGAGAACTGTAACAGCACGGTCGAATTTATCTTTTTTGCCAGAAATAGTGAGCTGACATCTAACCAGCTTGCCAATCAAGAAATTTCTATACTGGCTTTACATTTGCTGCAGGTTTGTCTCGTATATGTGAATACCATGATGATCCAGGATGTTTTAAAAGAAGAAAAATGGATGAACAGCATGCAAACAGAGGATTTACGAGCTTTGACACCGCTCATATATCAACATGTTACACCGTATGGTTCGTTCGATCTTGATATGAGTAAACGGATATTTGATCCTGTAAATGATACCAAAATAGCTGCTTAATAGTATAATAAATATACCATTAATGAATAATTAGTGCTATATTGCTATCATGAAGTTTGAATATGATCCGGATAAAAGCGCCGCCAATCTGGCTAAACACGGTATTGATTTTGAAGCGGCGCAAGGCCTATGGCTTGATCCGGATTTACTGGAAATCAAGGCCAAAACCGTTGATGAACCGCGCAGTATGGTCATTGGCAAGATTGAGGATAAACACTGGTCAGCGATTGTGACCTATAGAGATGCAAACACCAGATTAATATCTGTCAGGCGTTCCAGAGATAAGGAGATTGAAATTTATGAAAGCACGTGATCTCGATAAAAAGTTCGATGCAAACCAAGATGATGTTCTGGATCACTTTGATCTGGACACGGCTGCGCGACCCAATCGTGAAGCAAAGCGCGTAAATGTGGATTTCCCGTCATGGATGGTTGAATCTTTGGATAAAGAAGCACAAAGACTTGGCGTGACGCGTCAATCTTTGATAAAGTTGTGGTTGGCAGATCGCCTTGAACATAGACCGCACGTTTAAAGCGTGATCTATAACACGCTGTTATATAACAATAAAACAGCATAAATTACCATAATAAAAGTTATCACTTTGCGATATGTAAAATAATCACACACCCTTTTCGTAGATCTCAGACGAAGTTTTGGCGGCTCATGGCACCGACGTGCCCATAGGGCCTGATTGCGAAGAATGATAACAGAAAGCCTGCTCCGGTGGCGCAAACAATCAGTAAATCTTTGTCATTTTTCCCGCGTCATATGACCCAAACTATGACGT
>MDTC01003717.1_pt1 | contig 54441 bp, 45 predicted proteins | sample 811181 | NCBI WGS metagenome assembly MDTC01 (sample SAMN05326644, study PRJNA326480) | marine metagenome | isolation source: seawater | place: Pacific Ocean: North | collected 2011 | reverse complement strand
GGGCTGCGCAGCGCGATTTTTATCAGCAGCGGCAGCGCGAACTGCAGGCCGATGCCGATATGGGATTGATTGATGACCAGCAGTTGAGCGAGCTTCGCGCAGAGCTGGACAAACAGCTATTGGAGGAAAACAGCGAGTTTTCCGGGGCGCCCGGCCGCCGTCAATCCTGGCCGTTGATCGCCTCGCTGGTGCTGTTGGTGTTGGCATCTGTCGGGCTGTATCACGCACAGGGTTATCATCAGGAGCTGGCGCTGCGCGCCCTGCAGCAAAAGCTGTTCACCAGCGAGCAGCCTCAGCAGGGTGATATCGAGGCCTTTGAATCGCTGGTCGAAGATATCCTCCAGCGACGCCCGGATACCGCCGAGTTGTTGGTGATGATGGCATCTATCCGTCGTCAGCAGGGCGACTATGCCGGTGCGATTCCCTATTACCAGCGCCTGGTAGACCTGTACCCAGATGATGCGGATGTGCTGGCCCAGCTGGCCCAGGCACGGTATTTGGCCGCGCAGCGGCAAGTGGATGAAGAAACCCGGCGTTTGCTGGATAAGGCGTTGTCAATTAATCCGCGCCAGGCAACGGCGCTGGGCGTGGTGGGAATCGATGCCTTTGCCGCTGGTGAATATGCCAATGCGGTTGCTATTTGGCAGCGACTGCTCAGCAGCTTGCCGGGCGATTCCAGCGAGGCCATGGTGATCGCCTCAGGGCTCAATGAAGCCAAGAAGCGGGCGCTGGAGGCGGGCAGCCTGTCTGGCCTTGCGGTGGATGTCAGTCTCGCCGAGACGATGACAGCACCGCCGCAGGCGGTACTGTTTGTCGTAGCGCGAGCCGGTGATGGCAACCCCATGCCGGTCGCAGCACTTCGCTTACCGCTGATAGACGGGGTGCAGAGTTTGCCTCAGCGTCTTTATCTGACCGATAGCGATGTGATTCGCCAGGGGCAGCAACTGACTGATTTCGACAATCTGCAATTGTCCGCGCATATCAGCCTGTCTGGCACCGCGATGCGACGTCAGGATGATCTGGTTTCCTCGTCGGTAAATGTGACGGCCGATCAGCTTGATTCGGCAGCGCAGTTGGTGATCGACCACAAACTCTCATCAGCCCCTCTGGGCCCTCGCTGATTTTCTGCTGATGTAACCGTATTCACAGGCTATAATCGGCGCTTTGCGCACTCTGGCGCCCGCAGGCAGTAACTTTGCGGGCTGCCCACCAGGCTTGGTTACGGTTTCTATGCGTCTGAAAAGTATAAAATTGGCGGGTTTCAAATCTTTTGTTGACCCCACCACCGCTCATTTTCCCAGCAATTTGTCTGCGGTGGTTGGGCCGAATGGCTGTGGAAAATCGAATATTATTGATGCGGTACGCTGGGTAATGGGTGAGAGCTCAGCCAAGAACCTGCGTGGCGAATCGATGACCGACGTCATTTTTAATGGCTCGGTGAACCGCAAGCCGGTCGGACAAGCCTCGATCGAGCTGGTTTTCGACAATACCGCCGGTAAGCTGGGCGGGGAGTATGCGCGATTCAACGAGATTGCCATTCGTCGCAAAGTGACCCGAGAGGGCACCTCTGAATATTACCTCAACGGCACTAAATGTCGCCGCCGCGATATCACCGATATCTTTCTTGGTACTGGCCTCGGCCCGCGCAGCTACGCGATTATCGAGCAGGGGATGATTTCCCGGCTCATCGAGTCCAAACCGGAAGAGCTGCGGGTGTTTATCGAGGAAGCGGCGGGTATCTCCAAATACAAGGAGCGCCGCCGCGAAACTGAAAACCGCATGCGCCGCACTCTGGAAAACCTGGAGCGCCTGACCGATCTGCGAGATGAACTGGAACGTCAGCTACAGCATCTGCAGCGTCAGGCCGCCGCTGCAGAGAAATACACCGAATACAAGAAAGAAGAGCGACTGCTGAAAGCGCAGCTCCAGGTTCTGCAATGGAAGGCGCTGGACGGTCAGGTGTCAGAAAAAGATGCGCAGATTCGCGAACTTGAACTGGAGCGCGAGAGCATCGTTACCGAGCAGGTATCGCTGGGTACGAATATCGAACAGGCGCGAGATCAGCATACCCAGCTCAACGACGAGTTTAATGAGGTTCAGGGGCGTTACTACAGCATTGGCGCCGATATCGCTCGCGTCGAGCAAAGTATTTCCCACCAGCAGGAGCGCCGTCAGCAGCTCGATTCGGACTTGCAGCGTCTCGAAGTCAATATTCAGGAAACCGCCCGCCACCTCGACAGCGACCGTGAAAAAATTCGTCTCTGGGAGGAGGAGATTGGTGGTATCGAGCCGGATCTGGAAATCACTCAGGCTGAGGAAGAGAGTGCCGCCGAATCGCTGGTGGTGGCGGAAGAGGCCATGCAGAGCTGGCAGCAGCGCTGGGACGAATTCAACCAGACTGCAGCGGGACCACGTCAGCGTGCCGAAGTAGAGCAGTCGCGGATTCAGCACCTGGAGCTGAGCCTGCAACGCTTGAAAGAGCGTATTGAAAAGGCTGAAGCGGAACGTCGCGAGCTGCAGCCCGACGGTGACGAGGGGGATGTCGACGGCTTGCAGGAGCAGGCGGCCGTGCTGGAGCTGGAAGGAGAGGCGCTGGAAGAGAAACACGAGCAGTTGCTGCCGCAGATCAGTGACTGTCGCGAGCAGATCAATCGGCTGTCGGAAGAACTGGACCAGCGCCGCAGTGACATGCAACGCATGCGCGGTCGCATGGCGTCACTGGAAGCGCTGCAACAGGCAGCACTCGGCGACGGTGACAAGGTACTGAGCGAATTGCTTGAACGTCACGGTCTGGCCTCTGCGAGCCGCGTGGCGGAGTCGTTGCAGGTAGAAGAGCGCTGGCAGACGGCCGTTGAAACCGTGCTGGGCGAACAGTTGCAGGCGCTGAATATCGACAGTCTTGATAGTCTGGCGCCATTGTTGGCGGAGCTGGATCAGGGCCAGCTTTGCTTTGTGCAGGCCGGTGCCGGCAACGCCGTGAGTGATAACTCTCTGGCGAGCAAAGTCAGTGGGTCAGCAGCACTGCAAGATGTATTGAGCCGAGTGAAGTTGGCTGAAGACCTGACGGATGCGCTGTCTCGCCGCAGTGACCTGGCTACTGGCGAGTCGTTAGTGACGCCGGAAGGATTGTGGCTGGGCAAAGATTGGCTGCGCGTGCGGCGTGGTGACACCGCTCAGGGCGGTGTATTGCAGCGTCAGGAGGAATTGCAGGAGTTGAAGGCGGCGCTGGATGACGGCGAAGCCCAGGTTGACGCCTTGGGCGAACAGTTGGAAACCCGACGTGAACAGCTTCGTCAATGGGAGGACGAGCGCGATGCCGCCCAGCGGGAAATTCAGGCTCACGGTCGTCGTCAGAGCGAATTGCGTGCACAGCTCAGCGCCCAGCAGGCCAAAATCGAGCAGATGGGTGAGCGTCGTCAGCGGCTGAACAGCGATATTCAGGAGCTGCGTAGTCAGTTCACGCTGGAGCAGGAATCGCTGGCCGAAGCCCGTATGGTGCTGCAGGAGGCCATCGAGAGCATGGAGCAGGACTCCGGTCGCCGAGAGCAATTGTTGAGTGAGCGAGATGCCAACCGTGAGCTGCTGGATACCGCACGGCAAAAAGCCCGTCAGAGCAAAGATCACGCCCATCAGTTGGCGATGCGCCATCAGTCTCTGCAAACCCAGCGCGATGCCGCTTTGCAGAATATCTCGCGAACGGAGGAGCAATTGGCATTGCTGCGCGAGCGCAAAGAGCAATTGCACGAAAGCCTGGACGATAACGACTCGCCGATTGAAGACCTGAAACTGGAGCTTGAAGGCCATCTGGAGCACCGCCTGAGCGTTGAGGAAAAGCTCAGTGAGGCGCGTCGGGCGGTAGAGGCGGTCGATCATCAAATGCGCGAGTTTGAACAGCGACGCCATGGCATAGAACAGCGCCTGCAAAGCGTGGCGGCCAAGCTGGAAAGTGCGCGGGTTGAAAATCAGGGGCTGCAAGTGCGCCGGAGCGGATTGCAGGATCAGTTGCAGGAAGCACAGTTTGATCTGCAGTCGGTGCTGGAAAGCCTGCCCGAGGAAGCCAATGAGCGTGATTGGCAGGAACAGCTTGAGGGCGTAGGGCGCCGTATTGCGCGACTGGGGCCGATTAACCTCGCGGCTATCGAAGAATACAAGCAGCAGTCGGAGCGGAAAAACTATCTGGATGCTCAGAACCAGGATCTGGAAGACGCATTGGAAACCCTGGAAAATGCCATTCGCCGTATCGACAAGGAGACGCGAAACCGCTTCAAAGAAACCTTTGATCGCGTTAACAACGGCCTTCAGGCGTTGTTTCCGAAGGTTTTTGGCGGCGGCAGTGCCTATCTGGAAATGACTGGTGACGACCTGCTTGATACCGGCATTTCGATCATGGCCCGCCCGCCGGGCAAGCGCAATGCAACGATTCACTTGCTGTCAGGTGGTGAGAAAGCGCTGACGGCCATCGCTCTGGTGTTCTCTATCTTCCAGCTGAATCCGGCGCCGTTCTGTATGCTGGATGAGGTGGACGCGCCGTTGGATGACGCGAACGTAGGGCGATACTCGCGCATGGTTAAAGAGATGTCGCGGGACGTGCAGTTTATCTATATCAGCCATAATAAGATCGCCATGGAAATGGCAGACCAGCTGATGGGGGTCACCATGCACGAGCCGGGTGTGTCGAGACTGGTCTCGGTAGACCTGGAAAAAGCGGCGGAGATGATCGCCTCCTGAGTCTGTGAAGGGCGTCGCAGGCGGTGGATATTTCCCCGAACGCGTGGAACAATACTGGCCATTCAGACTCGAAGTACGCCGATTCTAGGGTGGGCTCGGCGGGGCCAAAATATAGGCAGACAAGGGCCAAAAATAATGGATCTCAGCGTCAGAGATTGGTTGATTATCATTGGGGCATTGCTCGCGGTTGCAGTGTTGCTGGACGGTTTCCGGCGCATGCGCAACGAGCGTCAGGACACGATTCGCCTGTCCTCTAAAAAACGTCGGGAAATTGAAGACGAACTGGTTAATCCCGAGTTGCCGGGGGAGGCTCGCGTCGTTGCGGTAAGAGAGGCGCCACCGAGCCTGCATCAACGAGATGCACGTCAGGACAGCCCGACAGACGCGCCGGAAGCAAAACCGGTTCAGGAACCGGCGCTTCAACCTCAGGAACCAGAGGAAAGATATCCGCAGAAAAGCAAACTGGACGACGATATTCTGTTTCGCGATCCCGCTGAGGAATATGCAAATCCACCCTCAACGGTGGATAAAGAGCCTGAGGTGGGTATCGAACCGGAAATGTCTCCTGAAGACAGTGTGCTCAGTGACGAGATGATCTCCGCCCCCCGCGTTCGCCAACGTGAAGCCGAGCCGCCGCGTCGAGAGCCGGCCGTTAAAGCGGAAAGTGGCGATGCCCCCCATGAATTAATTGTGCTCAATGTCGTCGCCGATCAAGATCAGGCCTATAAGGGCGCCGATCTGCTGCAGGTGTTGCTGGCGTGTGATCTGCGATATGGCCGTATGAATATTTTTCATCGCTTTGAAAAAGCCGATGGCAGCGGCGCTGAACAGTTTAGCGTGGCGAACTTGGTGGAACCGGGCAATTTTGACCTGGATGCCATCGACGGTTTTTCGACACCCGGCGTGGTGTTTTTTATGAATTTGCCGGGGCCGGAGGACAGTATGCAAGCCTATGAGGCCATGCTGGAGACCGCGCGTTGTCTGGTCAAAAACTTGGGCGGCGAGCTGCGCGATCAAACTCACAGTGTGGCGACCAAGCAGACGCTTGAACACTACCGGCAGCGTATCCGCGATTTCGAGCGCCGCCAGCTCACCCTTATGTAAGCAACACGGCACCTTCTGAATGTCCGACTCTTCTCTGCGCGCAAGGCTAGAGGCCCTGCGCAAGCAGCTCCATGAGCACAGCTATCGCTACTATGTGCTGGATGAACCCAGTATTCCCGACGTCGAATACGACCGTCTGTTTCGCGAGCTGCAGGACATAGAGCGCGAACATCCCGAATGGCGCAGTGATGATTCTCCCACCCAGCGCGTAGGCGCCGAGCCGCTAAGCAGTTTTTCACAGGTGCGTCACGAGACGCCGATGCTGTCGCTGGATAACGTGTTTTCCGAGCAGGAGCTGCGGGATTTTGATCGCCGTGTTCGCGGACGTCTCGATGACGGGCAGGCCTTCCACTACGCCTGCGAGCCGAAACTGGACGGCATTGCCGTCAGCCTTCTTTACGTTGACGGTGTGCTGGTGCGGGGCGCCACGCGCGGCGATGGTCGAGTCGGGGAGGATATCACCCACAATGTGCGCACCGTCGATTCTATTCCTCTGAAACTGCAGGGCGAAGGCTGGCCTGTTGAGCTGGAAGTGCGAGGGGAAATCTACATGCCCCGGCAGGGGTTCGAAGCGCTGAACATGCGCGCCAGGGAGGAAGGCAGTAAGACCTTCGTCAATCCCCGCAATGCTGCTGCGGGCAGTCTGCGACAGTTAGACAGCCGGATTACGGCCTCGCGGCCTCTGGAGATGTGCTGCTACGGCGTGGTTGCGAGCGACGACGATTTATTTTCCAGTCATAGCGGTGCGTTGGCCCAGCTCAAACGCTGGGGCTTTTTGACTAGCGTCGAACTGGCGGTGGTCGATGATATAGAAGCTTGTTTGGCGTACTACGAGCAACTGTTGTCGCGGCGCGATCAATTGGCCTATGACATCGATGGCATCGTGTTCAAAGTGGATGAGCTGGCCCTTCAGGAGCAGTTGGGCTTTGTATCTCGTGCCCCGCGCTGGGCGATTGCTCACAAGTTTCCCGCGCAGGAAGAAGTGACCACTTTGCGCGATGTTGAGTTTCAGGTGGGGCGCACGGGTGCGGTCACGCCTGTCGCCAAGCTGGAGCCGGTGTTTGTTGGCGGGGTGACGGTCAGCAATGCCACGCTGCACAATCTCGACGAAATCGAGCGGCTGGGTGTGAAGCTGGGCGATACCGTTATTGTTCGCCGGGCGGGAGACGTCATTCCCCAGGTGGTTCAGGTGGTGACAGAGCGCCGTGGTGACGATGTGCGCGATATTGTCATTCCGAGCTGTTGCCCGGTTTGCGAAAGTCCGCTGGAACGTGCGCCGGGTGAGGCCGTGTTGCGATGCACAGGCGGCCTGGTTTGCGCCGCGCAGCGCAAAGAGGGCATAAAACATTTCGCCAGCCGCAAGGCCATGGATATCGATGGCCTTGGCGATAAGCTGGTTGAGCAGATGGTGGAAGCCGGGCTGATCGACTCCGTGGCTGATCTTTTCCGCCTCGAACAGGCGCAATTGTCTGGGCTGGAACGCATGGGCGAAAAGTCAGCGCAGAATCTGCTTGATGCGCTGAAAAAGGCTCGTAACACGACCTTGCCCCGATTCCTGTTTGCATTGGGCATTCGTGAAGTTGGCGAAGCGACCGCCGGTAACCTGGCCAAACACTTTGTTTCGTTGGAGGCCCTGATGGCTGCCGATGAGGAACAGTTATTGGCGGTGGATGATGTCGGGCCTATCGTGGCCAGCCATATACACAGCTTCTTTGCGACCGACCACAATCGAGAGATTATCCGTCAGCTTCGCGAGCAGGGCGTACATTGGCCTGAAGAGCGCATTGAGGAGGGCGAACAGCCCCTGGCTGGACAGACGTGGGTGTTGACCGGCAATCTGGAAAGCATGACGCGCAGTGAAGCCAAGGAAAAATTGCAGGCGCTGGGAGCCAAGGTGGCTGGCAGTGTCTCGGCGAAAACAGATTGTGTGGCGGCCGGTGCCAATGCGGGCTCTAAATTGAAGAAAGCCGAGGAGCTGGGTGTAAAGGTGATCGATGAGGGCGGTTTGCTGGCGGTATTAAGCGGGCAGGATAAAACATGATGCGTTTACTGCTTCTGACACTGCTGCTTAGCGTGACGGCGTGTACAACGTCTCCGCCGCACAAGCCCGGAGATATTTGCGCTATCTTCAAAGAAAAAGATGATTGGTACGACGAAGCGAAGGATGCGTCCAAGCGGTGGAACTCGCCGATCCCGGTGATGATGTCGATTATGTATCAGGAATCGCGATTTGTGGCCAAGGCCAAGCCGCCGCGCAAGTTCTGGCTGGGCTTTATTCCCGCCGGCCGAATGTCGGATGCCTACGGTTATGCGCAGGCGAAAGATGCGACCTGGAAATGGTACAAGGACAAATCGGGGAACTGGGGCGCCGACCGCGACGACTTTGATGATGCGATTGACTTTATCGGCTGGTATAACAATGTCAGCAGCCGGACGGTGGGCATCAGCAACACGGATACCTACTCACTTTATCTCGCCTACCACGAGGGGCACGGCGGCTTTAAGCGCCGCACTTTCGCGAGTAAACCGTGGCTCAATCGCGTCGCTGGAAAAGTGTCGGCGCGGGCGCAGACCTACACCACCCAACTGGCCCGTTGCGAGGAAGACCTGAAGAAAGGCGGCTGGTTCTTCGGTATTTTCTGACCGCTCCCCGGCTTAACCTACCACTCTCCGGTGTTTGGCATCGATAGCCACGGCTCTTGAGGGGGCAGAGCTTCGCCGCTTTGCAGCAGCTCAATTGAGATGTTGTCGGGGGAGCGAATAAACGCCATATGGCCGTCTCGGGGCGGGCGATTAATCGTGATGCCTGCGTCCTGAATCTTGCTGCACAGCGCGTAAATGTCATCCACCGCATAGGCCACATGACCGAAGTTGCGCCCGCCACTGTATGTTTCCGGGTCCCAGTTGTAAGTCAGTTCCAGTGTTGGCGTTTTGCTTTCCTGAGCCGCAGCGGCATCGCCTTCTGCCGCCAGATAGACCAGCGTGAAGCGGCCTTGCTCGCTTTCATAGCGTGAGACTTCTGTCATCCCAAGTACAGTGCAGTAAAAATGTAGAGAGGCGTCGAGGTCGCTGACGCGAACCATTGTGTGAAGGTATTTCATGATGGCTCCGTGTAAAACTGGCTATCGTGATGCTGGCTTGGAGGCGAGCAATGTGGCCGCTAGCATAGCGAGTAAGGCAGTGATTTTCGATTGTTGGAGGGAGATTCGTGTCAGCTAAGCGATTATTGGTGGTGTATCACAGCCAGTCTGGACGCAATGAGCGGCTTGCCTATGCCGCCGCCGAAGCGGCGCAGCAGGAAGGCACTGACGTGATGCTCAGGCGTGCGGCCGAAGCGGGTGTCCAGGATTTACTCGATAGCGATGGACTCTTGCTGTTTACCCCTGAGAACTTTGGTGCACTGCCGGGAGGGATGAAGGACTTTCTTGATCGCTGCTTTTATCCGGCGAACGCTCGCGATACCGTGCGTCCCTATGCCGTTTTTCTCTGTACCGGTAACGATGGCAGTGGCGCGATTCGTGAACTGGAAAGAATCGCGAGGGGCCTCGTTTTAAAGCCGGTCAGTGAGCCGGTGTGCTGCACAGGAGCGCCGGATGAGCAAGCGATTGCGAATGCCTGTGAGCTGGCCTCGGCAATGGCTGCTGGATTGGCGATGGGGATTTACTGATCCGCTCAGCACTATTCTTGTGATGATTAATGGCATTTCAATCGCCGCATAGGTAATTCTCACGCTGGAGGCTGTGGGATGCCGGGGTAGACTTGGCGAAAATGTCGTCGATTGATCGACTTGGGCGTTTAATCGTAAAAAGCTCTTATCGGCGGCAAGACCTGAGGGCGTCTGGCCTGCGAAAAAGCGAGCTATCTTTAGTGCGTCGTTGTTTCGCAGTTTTGCTATGCTAGAGGCAAGCGCGCATTATAGGGTTTATGCGCCTTTCGTATGATTGCGGATTGGTAACGATTGGTATATGTTGTCGCCGATTACATTGGGTCGTTAGCGCTTGCTGGCGGCACTTCCTAGAGGGGATGGCATCGACGGGCTGTTCGTCGGGGCTGTCATTCATAATAAATCAAGGCATCTGGAGGCCACATGACCTTGAAGAAAACTGTATCACGCTTTCGTCGGTCCGCACTCGCGGCGGCCGTGTCGGTAGCTGCAACGCCGTTGTTCGCGGCGCCTGCTCTTGAAGAGGTGATTGTTACGGCGACACTGCGTGCCGCCAGTCTGCAAGATGTTCCGGTTTCCGTAAATGCGGTCAGTGGCGAAAAAATGGCTGAGGCAGGTATTGCTAAGGTGGAAGACCTGCAAGCCTATGTGCCCAACCTGACCATGTCGGAAACGGGTATCGGTACCAACATTTATATCCGAGGCATCGGTTCTGGTATTAACCCCGGCTTTGAGCAGTCGGTCGGTATGTACTTCGATGGCGTGAGCTATGGACGTGCGCAGCTTACCCGTGCGCCGTTCCTCGACCTGGCCCGTGTCGAAGTATTGCGTGGGCCGCAGAATATTCTGTTCGGCAAGAACAGTATCGCTGGCGCCCTGAGTTTGATCTCTGCGCGTCCTGGACAAGAGTTTGAAGGCTCTGTCTCGGCGACATACGAGCCCGATTTCAATGAGCAGATTATCGACCTGATCGTGTCCGGTCCGCTGACGGATACCCTGGGGGCCCGACTGGCAATTCGCAAACGCGATATTGATGGTCACATTGAAAACCTGACTCTCAATCGAGATGAGCCGGGCCGGGATGAAGGGACTATCCGCGCAATTTTTGATTGGGCCGCGACTGACAATCTGACGGCGATGCTGAAGTTGGAGGCGGGCAAGTTCGATGTCGACGGTCGCCAGATCGAAATTATCAACGATAACCCCTCTACTTCTGAGACTGCCGGTTTTACCGGCAAGACTTACGGGCAGATTCTGGACTTTACCGAAGTTGGACTTGGCCCAATTGTGTTGGCGACGGTCGATGAAGATTCGTCCGTGCTGAACAATAAGCAGGACTTCAAACGGTCCTCCAATGGTGATTTTAGTTACAACGATACTCAGAACATTACTCTGAATGTCGATTACTACATGGACGGCCATCAGTTCACTTTTATCACCGGGCTGTTGGCTTACGATACGGAAGAGTTGTGTGACTGTGACTTCACTGGGGCTCGAGTGTTCAGTGTTGGTGCTGAAGAGAACTACGATCAGTTCAGCCAGGAGTTTCGTTGGGTGTCCCCCGTCGGAGAGACCTTCGAATTCATCGCTGGCGGCTTTTATCAGAAGAGCGAGCTGGAGTTTTACGACAGCATCAGTGTAGACAGCGACCTTCTGCCAGACTTGCTGAACGCTGATGATCTTCAGAAAGCGGGTGGCAATGGCGAAGGGCCTCCGTTCGACTTGTCAGGTGGTCTTTTGGGTTTTACCGGCATTGGTGATGCCGGTGATGAAATTCGGGATCTCGGTACGCCGCGTAATTTCTCGACGGATACTGAGCTGTTCTCCGTGTTTCTGCAGACTACCTGGAACGCCACAGATTTGTTCCGCGCGACCTTGGGCCTTCGCTACTCCCACGAAGAGAAGGAAGGTAGCCGCCGTATGGACTTCACCCGCAACGGTGTTGTTGCTCCCGTCGGAGAGATTGATACGGTCGTGGCGAAGAATTTCTCCGCAGAGCGTCAGGATCTCAAGGGATCTCGTACCGAACAAAATCTGTCGCCATCGATTAATCTGCAGTATGACTGGAGCGACGACATGATGTTGTATGCGACCTTGTCGCGCGGCTTCAAATCCGGTGGTTACGATGCGCGTTCCAATGCTTCTCCGGAAGCGAACCTCATTCGTCCGGATAACAACACCGAAGATCTGATTCTGGTTGGTAGCTTCGAGTACGAAGAAGAGCAAGCCACCAGCTTCGAGATGGGGGCCAAAACCACACTGTTGGATGGGGCTGCCGAGCTGAATATTGCGGCATTCTATACTGAGTATGAAGACCTGCAGGTCAGTATCTTCGATGGCACTTTGGGCTTCAACGTCGGTAATGCCGGTGCGGCAACCACCATGGGGCTTGAGTTGGATGGGCGCTTGGCGCTGACCGAGCACTTGATGGTAAGCGGTGCTTTGGCATTCCTTGATTTCGAGTTTACTGAGTTTGATAACGGCCAGTGCTATCAGGGGCAGACGCCAGATTCTTTTGTAGACGGTACGCCATACTGCGACTACAAGGGTAAGACTAACCAGTACGTGGCTGATTACTCCGGTAACCTTAGCTTTGCCTACAGCCGTATGGTCAGCAGTGATCTGGAGTTCCGTGGCATCACTGACTTCGTGTTCACCGGTGACTACAACTCATCTCAGAACCTTGACCCCAGCCAGGAACAGGATGGTTACGTGAAGGTGAACCTGCGTCTGTCGCTGGCTGACGTTGCTGCAGGCTGGGAAGTTGCGCTGCTTGCGAAGAACCTGACCGACGAAACGGTGGTGTCTTATTCCAACGACACGCCACTGGCGAACAGTATCTTTGAAAGCATCGGTCACTATGGCTTTATCGAGCCGCCGCGCAGCTTTGCGATTCAGGGGACTTACCGCTGGTATTAATCGTCTGCCCCAAGATATCAACGCCGCTTTATGCGGCGTTTTTTTTGCCTGCGAATGGGGAAATTAAACGGAGCTGGGCGCAGGGCACACTTTGCTTATCCCCAGCGAGCACTGCACAATATGGCCGGTTTTGGCTTGAGAATAACGAGTGAAAAATACAGATCAACGGGTACTCGCTGCGGCGGTTGATGCACTGGCTAGCGGAAGAGGTGGCTGGCTGCTGACTATCGCCGCGACCTTCGGTGCGTCGCCTCGCCCCCTGGGGTCGCTGGCGTTCTTGGACAACGACGGACAGTTTACCGGCTCGTTATCCGGCGGTTGCATTGAAGATGATCTGCTGGAAAAGCTGGCGGACGGCCGCCTCGCGGCAGAGCACTGCACCTTGCAGGAGTACGGTGTGACTCCGGAGGAAAATGAGCGCTTTGGTTTGCCCTGTGGTGGGCGAATGAAGGTTTTGATCGAGCCGGTGGCGGCGGCTTCACACCTGGCTCGTATGAAGGAATTGCTGCTGGCGTTGAATGCGCGGGAATGCCGTCGGCGCTGCGTTGATTTGAACAGTGGAGAGTGGCTGCTATCTGCTCCGGATCGTGTGTGTCCTCTCACCTTAACTGAGGAGATGTTGCAGCAAGATTTCGGTCCCCGCTTTCAGTTGTTATTGGTTGGGGCCAACGAGTTGGCGCGCTGTATTTCCGAGATTGCAACGGCGATGGATTATCGCGTGGTAGTTTGCGATCCCCGCGATGACCGCCGGGAGCAGTGGGTAACAGAGGGCGTCGAGTTGACCGGCCTGATGCCTGATGAAGCGGTAACAGCCTTCGCTCGAGATGCCCACAGTATTGTCATTACCCTGACGCACGACCCTCGCATCGATGACATGGCGTTAATGCAGGCCCTTCAGGAAGAGTGCTTCTACGTTGGTGCGCTGGGCTCTGAGCGTACGTCGAGTAAACGCCGAGAGCGGCTGGCGATGCTGGATTTGAGCGAAACACAGATTCAGCAGTTACATGCGCCGGTGGGCCTGGCGATTGGCAGCAAGTCGGCGATGGAAATTGCGGTTGCGGTGATGGCCGAGCTGGTGCAGCTAAGAAGCGGTGCGGGTGGCTGAGCGGTGGCGATACCGATATTTCTGCTCGCTGCTGGGCTGAGTCAGCGTTTTGGTGAGGTGGATAAACGCTTAGCCGAACTTCGGCCTGGCTGCTCAATGTTGGCGGCGATGCAGCGACGCGCAGCGCGTGCAGGCCTCGATGTGAATACCATATTGCGAGATACCGATCGACATCTTGTGCTTGGAGAGACGTCTATCGGCCGATGCTGGTATGCCACTCGTGCTCATCAAGGTATGGGGAGTTCGCTGGCGGAGGGCTTGGCTCAATGGCTAGCTGCGCAAGGGGCGGGTGGGGACATGCCATTACCCGATGCGCTGTTGGTGATGCCGGCAGATTTGCCGCTGTTACGGATCTCAACCGTAGCCGCGGTCTCGCAGGCGGCAGCAAGCGATTGTATAGTTCGACCGCGTTATGCGGGAAAGACCGGACATCCGGTGGCCTTTGGTCGGCAATTTTGGCCGGAGCTTCTGGCGCTGGACGGAGAGTTTGGTGCCCGGGCATTGATTCAGGCGAATGCCAAACGGCTGAATGACGTTGACGTACAGGATGAGGGGATCTATCTGGACGCGGATACCCCTGAGCAGTTTGAGCAACTTAAAGCACGCCTGCAGCGTTTTTGACTTCAGGGGCTGGGTAGCAGGTCGATAAATGCTTCGGCGGCGTTCGATAAGCTGCGCTTGCGATGGTGGACGCAGCCCAGCGTGCGGTGCAAGTCCACGCCTTCCAACGACAGGGCGGTCACACTACTGTCCAGCAAGGTATGCGGCAGAATACTCCAGCCCAGGCCGATGCTGACCATCACCTTGATCGTCTCAAGATAATTGGTGGACATGCCAATTTCCATTTCCAGTCCGGCATCATCAAATAACTGTTTGATAATCTGCCCGGTATAGGTGTTTAGGCCCGGAGGAATGGCGATGTGCTGGCTGAGCATCGCAATACTCACTTGTCGTGCGTCAGCCAGAGGGTGATCGTTGGAGACCGCGACAGTCAGGCTGTCTTCCCATACGGGAATAAAACTCAGGTTTTCCTCCTGGCTGGGTGAGAGGGTAATCACGGCCAGGTCCATTTCGCCCTGCAGAATCCGCTGGTGAGCCAGCTCTGAATCCATAAAATCGATATCGAGTTGCACGGCAGGGTAGCGTCGGGTGAATTCCCGCAATACCGGCGGTAGGCGATGCAGGCCAATATGGTGGCTGATGCCCATGGTCAGGCGTCCGGCCACGGTGCCGCGAAGGTCGTTGATCTGGCGGCGGGCATTGCGCAGTTCCTGCAAGACCCGCTGGGCAACAGGCAGCAGGGAGCGGCCCGCTTCGGTTAGGTGCACATGGCGACCGATTCGGTCAAAGAGCCGGCAGTCCAGCTGTTTTTCCAGAGTGGCGATACGTTTGCTCACCGCAGGTTGCGTGAGGTGAAGTTTCTCTGCCGCCTCTGAGAAGGACTGCAATTCGGCTACGCTCAGAAACGCTGTTAAGGCTTGAGTGTCCATGCTGCCATCTTATCTATTCCATTTTGGAATTCAAATAATGAAAATTATGAATTTGTTTTATTTTTGGTCGCTGCGTAAAATTGCGCCATCAGCAAAACGTCAGGGGGACGATTTATGGCCGCACAAACGCTTTACGACAAGTTATGGGCCGCGCATCTGGTAAAAGAGCGCGATGACGGCACCGCGTTGATCTACATTGATCGTCAACTGGTCCACGAAGTGACGTCGCCGCAGGCCTTCGAGGGATTGCGTCTGGCAGGTCGCCGCCCCTGGCGGACCGGTGCCAACCTGGCAACGCCCGACCACAATGTCCCCACCGTTACCGCGGAACGCAGCGGCGGTGTGGCGGGCATTCAAGATGAAGTGTCGCGTATTCAGGTGAAAACCCTCGACGAGAACTGCGATGAGTTCGGTATTACCGAGTTTTCCATCAACGACGAGCGACAAGGGATTGTTCACGTGGTGGGGCCTGAACAGGGCGCTACACTGCCGGGGATGACCGTGGTGTGTGGCGATTCCCATACAGCAACTCACGGTGCATTGGGCGCCTTGGCTCATGGCATCGGTACGTCTGAAGTGGAGCATGTGCTGGCGACCCAGTGCCTTATTCAGAAGAAAAGTAAAAATATGTTGGTACGCGTCGATGGTGACCTCGGCCCCGGCGTTACCGCAAAAGATGTCGTACTGGCAGTAATCGGCAAAATCGGCACAGCAGGTGGTACTGGCTATGCGATCGAGTTTGGCGGTGAGGTAATTCGCAATATGTCCATGGAAGGTCGTATGACGATCTGCAATATGGCCATTGAAGCCGGGGCGCGCGTCGGCATGGTTGCCGTAGACGATATCACCATTGATTACGTGAAAGGTCGCCCCTATGCGCCCAACGAATCTGAGTGGGACCAGGCGGTGGCGTTCTGGAAAACCCTGCACAGTGATGACGGTGCGCATTTTGACGCAGTTATTGAACTCGATGGCGCCAGTATCGAGCCGCAGGTGACCTGGGGGACCAGTCCGGAAATGGTGGCGCCGGTGAATGCCAAGGTGCCTTCTCCCGACGATTTCAATGATCCGGTCAAGCGATCTGCGTGTGAGCGTGCGCTGAGCTATATGGGCTTGAATGCCGGGCAGTCGATCACGGATATCCAGCTTGATCGCGTTTTTATTGGTTCCTGTACCAATTCGCGTATTGAAGATCTGCGCGCGGCTGCCGAGGTGGTCAAGGGTAAAAAAGTCGCGTCGACCCTCAAGGAAGCGCTGGTGGTTCCCGGTAGTGGACTGGTGAAAAAGCAGGCCGAGGCGGAAGGTCTCGACAAGATCTTTACTGAAGCCGGTCTGCAGTGGCGCGAGCCGGGTTGCTCCATGTGTCTGGCGATGAATGCCGACAAGCTGGGGCAGGGCGAGCATTGCGCATCTACGTCCAACCGCAACTTTGAAGGACGCCAGGGCTTCGGTGGTCGCACCCATCTGGTAAGCCCGGCGATGGCGGCAGCAGCGGCGATCGCCGGTCATTTTGTTGATGTGCGCGACTGGAATGGAGGAGAGCAGGCATGAAAGCATTTACGCAGTTAGATGGCTTGGCGGCACCGATGGATCGCGCCAATGTCGATACCGACATGATTATCCCCAAGCAGTTTCTCAAGTCGATCAAGCGCAGCGGCTTTGGTCCCAACCTGTTTGATGAGCTTCGCTACCTCGATGAGGGCCAGCCCGGGCAGGATTGTACAGGCCGTCCGCTGAACAGCGATTTCCCGCTGAACCAGCCTCGTTATCAGGGTGCGTCGATTCTGCTGGCTCGCGAAAACTTCGGCTGTGGTTCCAGTCGCGAGCACGCCCCATGGGCGCTGGAAGATTATGGTTTTCGCTGTATTATCGCGCCGAGCTTTGCGGATATTTTCTTCAACAACTGTTTCAAGAACGGCATTCTGCCTATCGTTTTGCCAGCAGAGACTGTCGATGCACTGTTCAAGGCCATGTATGCCGAGGAAGGCTATCGTCTGACGATTGACCTGCCTGCGCAGTGTATCCGTACGCCGGACGGCCAAGAGATTGCCTTCGAAGTTGATGCCTTCCGCAAGCACTGCCTGATTAACGGTTTGGATGATATCGGCCTGACGTTGCAGGATGCCGATGACATCCGTGAATTTGAAAAGGCCTGGCAGCAAAAGTCGCCCTGGCTGTTCCGAGAGCACTCGGCATAAACCCCGTATTTTTGAAAGGAAAATCAAGGTGTCTGAAATGACTGCACGCAAGGTTCTGATGCTGGCTGGTGATGGTATCGGCCCGGAAATTATGGCGGAAGCCCGCAAAGTGCTGGAAGCGATCAATGAGCGTCAGCAACTCAATCTGGAGCTGGATGAAGCCCTGCTGGGCGGCGCGGCGATTGACGCGGTGGGCAAAGCACTGCCCGACGAAACCTTTGCCAAGTGTGAAGCCGCTGATGCGATTCTTCTCGGCGCGGTAGGCGGACCGAAATGGGACAGCCTGCCCCCCGCGGAGCGCCCTGAAAAAGGCGGCTTGCTGGAGATCCGTAAGCGTTTGGATTTGTTTGGCAATCTGCGCCCGGCGATCCTCTATCCGCAGCTCGCCGATGCGTCCTCGCTGAAGCCCGAGCTGGTTGCTGGTTTGGATATTCTGATCGTCCGTGAATTAACCGGCGGCATTTACTTCGGTCAGCCACGAGGTATTCGCGAACTGGAGAACGGTGAACGCGAAGGCTTTAACACCTACGTGTACGATGAATCACAGATTCGTCGTATCGCCAAAGTGGCGTTCGAGCTGGCGCAGAAGCGCGGCGGCCGCCTGTGCAGTGTCGACAAAGCCAATGTGCTTGAAGTGACTATGCTGTGGCGGGAAGTGGTTGAGGAAATGGCCAAGGATTACCCGGATGTCGAACTGAGCCACATGTACGTGGACAATGCGGCGATGCAGCTGATTCGCGCGCCCAAGCAGTTTGACGTGATGGTCACCGGCAATATGTTCGGCGACATTCTTTCTGACGCAGCGGCAATGCTCACGGGATCTATCGGTATGCTCCCCTCGGCATCGCTGGATGTGAATGGTCGCGGTATGTATGAGCCCTGTCACGGCAGTGCGCCAGATATCGCCGGGCAGGGTATTGCCAATCCGCTGGCGACGATTCTGTCGGTGGCGATGATGCTGCGTTACTCCTTGTCTGAGCCCGAGGCCGCTCAGGCGATTGAAGATGCGGTCAGCCGTGTGCTGGATCAGGGGCTGCGCACCGCCGATATCTATTCAGAAGGTTGCAAAAAAGTGAGCACAGCAGAGATGGGTGATGCTGTGCTGGCGGCGTTGGGCTAAGCCTGAGTCGTGTTCAACATCCCGCGCACGGCGCGGGCAATGCCATGGGCGCTAGGCGCCCCTCATTAAGGCAAGAGGAGAACGAATATGAAAGTAGGATTTGTAGGTTGGCGCGGCATGGTCGGCTCGGTGCTGATGGGTCGCATGCTGGACGAAAACGATTTTGACGGTATTGAGCCGCAGTTTTTCACCACCTCGAACGTGGGTGGTCAGGGGCCCGATATCGGCCGTGAAACGGCACCGCTGAAAGATGCCCATGATATTTCTGCGCTGGCGGAAATGGACGCGATTATTTCCTGCCAGGGTGGCGATTACACCAAGGCCGTGTTCGCCGATCTGCGCGCCAGCGGCTGGCAGGGCTACTGGATCGATGCGGCATCGTCGCTGCGCATGGCCGATGACGCGATCATCGTCCTTGATCCGGTCAACCTTGATGTGGTGAAAGATGGCTTGCAGCGCGGTGTGAAGAACTACATCGGCGGTAACTGCACCGTCAGCCTGATGCTGATGGCGATCGGTGGCCTGTTCCGCGAAGGTCTGGTGGAGTGGGTCAGTGCCCAGACCTATCAGGCGGCCAGTGGTGCCGGTGCCAAAAACATGCGCGAGCTGATCAGCCAAATGGGCGCCATTCGCGATGCTGTGGCTCCGGAACTGGCGGATGCGCGCAGCAATATCCTCGATATCGACCGCAAAGTGGCCGAGGCCATGCGAGCTGATGCTTTCCCGACGAATGAGTTTGGTCACGCACTGGCGGGCAGTCTGCTGCCGTGGATTGATACTCAGTTGGAAAACGGTCAGAGCCGCGAAGAGTGGAAAGGGCAGGCCGAGACCAACAAGATTCTGGGTCGCAGTGAGTCCCCCATCGCGATTGACGGCACCTGTGTGCGCATCGGTGCGATGCGTTGCCACAGTCAGGCGCTGACCATCAAGCTGAATAAAGAGGTGGCAATGAGCGATGTAGAGCAGATCATTGCCAGTGCCAATGACTGGGTGGACGTGGTGCCGAATGACCGCGACGAAACCCTGAAGCGTCTCACGCCGACCGCCGTGACCGGCACATTGGGTGTTCCTGTCGGTCGTCTGCGCAAGCTGAATATGGGCAGCCAGTATCTGTCCGCCTTTACGGTGGGCGACCAGTTGCTGTGGGGCGCTGCCGAGCCGCTGCGTCGCATGTTGCGTATTATTCGCGGCGATATTGCCTGATGACTTCACTGGCGATTATTGCGGGCGACAGTCTGGCGCTTGATCAACTGCTGGACGCACTATCGGATTCGGCGGTAGTGGATACCGTAAAGCTGTTCAGTGCTTCGGCTGATGACTACGAGCCAGCGATGTATGCGGGCAGACCTCTGGATGTTCGGTCGCTGGATGCGCTGGACCCGGCGGCGTTCAGCTTCCTGCTGCTGATGCCGGGAACCCACCAGCCCGATATGATCGAGCGCGCTGAGGCATCAGCGTGTTGCGTGCTGGATGCCAGTGATGTGCTGGCCCAGCGCGACGACGTGCCCTTGTTTGCAGGTGGCGCTCTGGATCGCGATGCTCGCGTATTGGCGATTGCCGATGCGGTAAGTGCTCATGTGGCAGCGGTGCTGGCCGTTGTGCCGGGCATTCGTCGCGTCGACTTGGCCGTTGCTCAGCCAGTGTCCTCGGCCGGTCAGATAGCAGTAAATGCGCTGGCCGCAGAGAGCGCGAGACTGCTCAACGGCCAGGGGCTCGAAGAATCGGCCTTGGGTGCTCAGATCGCCTTCAATGTCCTGCCCCTGTCGGCGGATGTCAGCGCCGAGATTGAACACAATCTTGGCCGCTTGCTCAGCAGCACAGAGCAGAGTGTGGAAGTGAGCTGCCAATCGATGCTGGCGCCGGTATTTTACGGGCACTGTGTGATGCTTCGTGTAGCCTGCGATGCACCGGTAGTGCTGTCTGAATTGCGGGCGACCTTGTTGGCCGATGAGCGTTTCCGTCTCTTTCCGGGAGATGATGGTGAGCTGGCGAGTCCGGCCGGTTTGGCCGAGAGCGAGGGTATCGATATCAGCAATCTGACCCTTGATCGCCAAAGTGACACGGTTTTTCGTTGTGCGATAGTTGCCGACAATTTACGCAAAGGTGTGGTACTTAACACTATTGCTGCGCTCAAAATCTTGATAAAAAGCGACACATAGCTAATATTTACGCTTATTATCCGAGAACAATTCTAGAAAATCGGCGCCCATGGTTTGCGGCTCTTGCTGCGGACAATTCGGAATACCCGCCACCACAGCCCGGTTGCAAACGGGATGAATGTGGCGCAGCAACGAGACGGTGGAAATATGAGGAAGAGTCTGGCCCTGGCGGTATTTGTAGCAGGTGCTATGCACGGACAACTGGCGAGTGCGTTGGGGGTCGGTGATATTGCTACGGCATCCACTCTGAATCAGCCCTTCAAGGCGTTTATCCCGTTGAGGGATGCGAAAGGCCTGGAGGCTGCTCAGCTTCGCGTAGAGCTGGCTGACCAGCAGGCCTTCAAAAATGCCGGTATTGATCGCACGCAGTTCCTGAATAGTCTGGAGTTTTTGGTCGAAGTCGGTGACGACGGACGCGGACGCATTGTGGTGTCCACACCGCAGCCGGTCGTTGAGCCTTACCTGGATTTCATTGTCGAAGTGCGTTGGCCGAATGGCCGCATGTTGCGTGAATACACCGTCTTGCTCGACTTGCCTGAGTTCAGCAGTGCGCCGGTCGTCGCGCCAACCGCGTCATCGGCAACGGTGAGCACTCCTGCTGCACCGAGTAGCGCGGATACGCCATCAACTGCTGCTGGCACGGCCACTTTTACCTCGACCGCAGTCAGCTCTGACAGTGCGGGTGCCCGACGGCCTCGCCCGGCAGCTGAGCAGACTGCGCTGCCTGCCAGTGGTGACGACGGCGCCTACCGGGTTCAACATCACGACACCATGTGGCGTATCGCCTCCCGGCTTCGTCCGAGCGCGGATGTCACCACCGAGCAGACCATGATCGCGGTGCTGCGTAAAAATCCTGATGCGTTTATCGGTAACAACGTTAATCGCATCAAATCGGGTTATCTGCTGCAAGCGCCGACAGAGGCTGAAGCCAAGGCCTTGAATAAGCAAGATGCGCTCGAGGAAGTGCGAAAGCAGGCGCGTGATTGGCGCAGTGGTCGCGTTTCCCCATCCTCGACAGTCACCGCGCCAAGCGGTTCTCAGTTGGCGCCGCAAGGGCCGCAACTGGATGCAACGTCGGCGGCAGAAGCTAAACCGGAAACGGATGGTGCAGCGGATGATGTGCGCTTCAGTATCGGCAGCGCCGGCGAGGGCGCAGAAGGCGGTGAGGGCGAGTTGGAGCAGCGCCTTCAGCAAGAGCAAGAAGCGCTGGAAAAGGCTCAGCTGGAAAATGCGGCGATGGCGAGCCGTGTCCGGGAAATGGAAAAGCAGATCGATACGCTGCAAAAGTTGATCGCCCTGAAAAATAGTGAACTCGCAGCGTTACAGGCGGGTGCGTCGAGTGGCGATGTTGCCGCTGAAGATGAGTCGGTAACGGGTGATGCCGATGCGGTCGAGTCTGCCAGTGATATGGTGACAGAGGAAACCGCTGCCGACGAGGAGTCTATCGATAGCGTTGCCGCTGCCGAGTCCGCCGTATCTGCTGAGCCTGAAGTCGCGGTTGAGTCGGCTGCTGAAGAGTCGACGGCAGAAGAATCGGTGCCGCCTCAGACATCGTCGGCGCCCGCAACTGCATCGGCGGCTTGGTACGAAACACCGCTTTACCGCTACTTGGCAGCCGGTGTCGCTTTGTTCTTGCTGCTGGTACTGGCGCTCCGTCGACGTGCGCGGGGAGAGGAACCTCGCGAGCCGAGTTTTGACAATCTGGCGGTTGCAAGCGATGACGCTCAAGCGGCTGAAACACCGGTAGAGGGTGCTGAGGGTGAGTCATCGGAGGGCAGCGATGCACTGGCGACTGACGCAATCAGCAACTTTGATTTTGATTCCCTGGACGACTCTCCGGTTGATACCGATGATGAGAACAGCGCGGTTGCCGCCGAGTCTGCCAATGAGCCTGTTCAGGCTCAGACCAGCGATGTCATCTCCGAAGCGGAAATCTACGTCGCCTATGGTCGCTATGACCAGGCTGCCAGCTTGCTGAAAACGGCGATTGCGAACGAGCCCGAAAATACCGAGCTGCAATGCAAACTTCTGGATATCTATCTGGATACTCGCGATCGCGACAATTTCCTTGACGCGTATCGCCAGCTTGAAGCATCCGGCGACAGTGCTGCTTTGGCACAGGTAAAAGAGTCCATGTCGGCGATTGAGGGCGTCAGTGACTGGTTGGAGGCTGATGCCGAAACTGCCTCTGCATCTGATGCTCTGGATGATCTTGACGAAGAGCTGGCATTCCTTGACGACGAGACGCCTAAAGGCGGGGTTGCGAATACGGCAGACGCGCCTGATGAGCTGAGTTTTGACGAGAGTGTGTTCGACGAAAGTGCCGTCGATGCAACTATTTCGGATGACAATGCGCGTTCGCTGGAGTCGGATGCAGAGCCCGTCGTGGAAGGCGAGCCGGAAGTGGCTGAGGATGAGCTGGCCGATTTCGAACTCGATCTAGACAGTGACTTTGACCTCGATAGCCTGGATAGTTTGGAGGCATCCTCAGAGTCGCCGTTGTCATCTTCCCTTGACGAAGACTCGCCTGTCGACGCGGAGTCCGATAGTGAAGAGTCCGTGTTTGTTGCTGAGAATACCGATGAAGAATTCTCGCTTGACGATGCATTCCTGTCATCGGCCGGGGAGAGCGAGGCGCCCGCTGTTGAAGAGCAGTTAGAAACGCCTGTCACCACCGACGGTGCTGAGCCGAACACATCTGCTGAAGGTGATGAACTCGATCTTGCTGATTTTAATTTCAATATGGATGATCTGTCGACCGCAAATGATGCGAGTGCCGACAGTGCGGAGCCGACCAGTGTTGATCTGAGTGATGATACGACTGAGAGTGAGCTGGGTGATTTTGACTTGGATGACGACACCCGTGACGTTGAGCTGAGTCGCGACGAAGATACGCTGCCCGAGCTGACGACTTTTGACTCGCCTGACGATGATTTGGGGGCTGTCGATATTGAGGTCGGCGACGAGCCTGCCTTGGAAATTTCCGAAGGCGAGGGCAGTGAGCCGGAGTTGGACCTGGATTCGGCATTGGCGGAGTTGGATGCTGAAGTTGAAGGCTTGTCTTTTGCAGAAGACAAGACGGCTGATAACGACGAGCAATTGCTCGAGACGCTTGTTGATACGGCTGACGCAGAAGTCGATGACGACCCTGCGGTGTCGTTGGGTGATGGCGACAGCGAGCTGGATCTCAACGATCTGGTCTTTGATGAGTTTTCAGTTGATGCCATGGACGCAGACGGCGAGGCGGCGCTTTCGGATAGCGATGATGTTGCTAACAAGCTGGATCTGGCCCGAGCCTTTGCTGATATGGGTGATGGCGACAGTGCCCGAGACCTGCTGACTGAGGTGATTGAGTCCGGCGACGACGCACAAAAAGCTGAGGCCCAGTCCCTCCTGGATCAACTTCACTGACGTGAGCCGTATGCAATCCAACGGGTCGGCCTTTGAGCGTGCCGACCCGACTCCACTTCCTCCCGGCACTCGCATTGCCATGGCCCTGGAATATCAGGGCAGTGCTTACCGCGGTTGGCAGCGGCAGGATAAACCCCATGTGAGCAGTGTGCAGGCGGCGGTAGAGTCCGCCGTCAGCCATGTGGCAGCCCAGCCGGTCAGTATTCTCTGTGCAGGGCGCACGGATGCTGGGGTTCATGCCAGCCATCAGGTCGTTCACTTCGACGCCCCGGTGGCGCGCTCGGCCAAAGCTTGGCTGGCGGGCAGCAATGCTCTGCTGCCGAACGATGTGGCGGCCAAATGGGTGCGCCCGGTCTGCGAGGATTTTCATGCCAGGTTTTCCGCAACGGCGCGGCGCTATCGTTATCTGATTTTAAATCAGGCGCGGCGTTCTGCTCACCTTGTCGGAGGTGTGACGCATTTTGATTTGCCGTTGGATGCGGAGCTGATGCACCGCGAAGCTCAGTGCTTGCTCGGTGAACAGGATTTCAGCGCATTTCGAGCGGCCTCATGCCAGTCTCTCAGTCCAATGCGCAATATTCATTTTATCAGCGTGAAGCGTTTTGGTCGCTTGGTGATGATTGATATTCAGGGTAATGCGTTTTTGCATCACATGGTCAGGAATATTGCCGGTGTATTAATGGCGGTAGGCAGCGGCCAGCAATCGCCCGGCTGGACGGCTGATGTGCTGGCAACGCGTGATCGGACTAAGGGTGGTGTGACGGCCAAGCCGCATGGTTTGTATCTGGTGGATGTGTCGTACCCCGACAACTATGATTTGCCGAAACAGTCGCCGGGGCCGGAGTTTATTCGCGCCTTTGTGCCTGCCTGAAATAAGCCGCCGTGTCGGCCTCTTTTGGCATTGCGAAGAGTTTGCTCCCGAGTGGCGGCAGCCTTGAAATTAGTCGTTTTCCAGACAGTGATTTTGCGGCAGCGCGTCGTGAAATTTGCTAGTATTGGCGCCTGTTTAATCCCTTGGCAGAATCTGAGTGTTTCGTACCCGCGTAAAAATTTGTGGCATTCGTAGCCTGCCGGACGCCAAAGCGGCGCTCGAGGCCGGAGCGGATGCGCTGGGCTTTGTGTTTTACGAAAAAAGCCCGCGTGCGGTAAGCGTTGAACAGGCAGCCGAAATCGTTCGTAAATTGCCCGCTTTCGTCAGTACTGTCGGTCTGTTTGTGAATGCCGATGAAGAACAGTTGCGCGCTGTGCTGGCGCAATGTCCATTGGACCTCGTGCAGTTTCACGGTGACGAATCGCCGGCATTTTGCGAATCTTTCGGTTACCCCTATATACGCGCGCTGCGAATGAAATGCGGTGTGGACGTCGCCCGAGAGGCCGGCAAGTACCCCGGCGCCAGGGCGATACTGCTGGACAGTTATATACCCGGCGTGCCGGGTGGCACGGGTGAGTCGTTTGACTGGCAGCGCATTCCCGGTGAGCGGGATTTTCCTCTGTTACTGGCCGGTGGCCTGACTAGCGACAACGTCGCCGAGGGAATTGCCAGTTGCCGACCTTGGGCTGTGGATGTCAGCGGGGGCGTCGAAGCATCGCCGGGCGTGAAGAGCGCCGTACGCATTCGGCAATTTATTCAAGCGGTCGCAGACGCTGACCGACGGGAGTTTTGAGTGAGTAAGCAGTCAGAATTTATCGATTACAGCCAGTACCCGAACGCTGAAGGGCATTTCGGCCCTTACGGTGGTCGCTTTGTTTCAGAGACCCTGATTTACGCGCTCGATGAGCTGGCGGAGAATTACCGCAAGCTGAGCCAAGACAAGGATTTTCGTGCAGAGTTTGATCGCGACCTGGCGCACTATGTCGGGCGTCCGTCTCCGCTTTATCACGCCGAGCGCTGGTCTCGCGAAGTGGGCGGGGCGCAGATATATTTGAAGCGTGAAGACCTGAACCATACCGGTGCCCACAAGGTGAACAACACCATTGGGCAGGCATTGCTTGCCAAATACATGGGTAAAAAGCGCGTTATCGCTGAAACCGGTGCAGGGCAGCACGGTGTTGCCTCGGCGACCGTTGCGGCGCGGCTGGGTATGGATTGTCAGGTGTTTATGGGCGAGGAAGATATCCGTCGCCAAGCGCTGAATGTCTACCGGATGAAACTGCTGGGCGCAGAGGTTATTTCTGTCAAATCTGGTTCTCGCACGCTGAAAGACGCGATGAACGAAGCCATGCGCGACTGGGTAACCAATGTCGATGATACCTTCTACATCATCGGTACGGCGGCGGGCCCGCATCCCTATCCGATGCTGGTGCGCGATTTTCAGTCGGTGATTGGTCGTGAAGCGCGAGAGCAGCACCTTGAACAAACCGGCCGTCTTCCCGATGCGCTGGTTGCCTGTGTGGGCGGCGGCTCGAATGCCATTGGCCTGTTCCATCCTTTCCTCACCGATGAAGATGTGGCCATGTATGGTGTCGAAGCGGGTGGCCATGGCGTTGCCAGCGGCGAACATGCCGCGCCGCTGAGCGACGGCATTCCGGGCGTGTTGCACGGTAATCGCACCTATCTGATGCAGGACGAAGCGGGACAGATTATGCACACGCACTCGGTCTCGGCGGGCTTAGACTACCCCGGCGTCGGGCCCGAGCACTCCTGGCTGAAGGACATTGGTCGCGTGAACTATGTGGCGATCAATGACGACGAAGCATTGACGGCATTCCGTAAGCTGACGCTGGTAGAGGGTATTATGCCCGCGCTGGAGTCCAGCCACGCGGTGGCTTATGCCGAGAAGCTGGCGGCGACGATGCGGCCGGATCAGAGCATCGTGGTCAATTTGTCTGGACGGGGAGACAAGGATATTCACACGGTTGCCGGCATTGACGGCATCGGTATTGATTGACGGGAAGGTTTTACATTGAGTCGTCTAGCAAAGGTTTTTGAACAACTGGAGGCCGCCGGTCGCAAGGCGCTGGTGCCATATATTGTGGCCGGTGATCCCGCGCCCGGATATACCGTTAAGCTGATGCACGCGCTGGTGGCGAGCGGTGCCGATATTTTGGAACTGGGAGTGCCGTTTTCCGACCCGATGGCGGAAGGGCCGACTATTCAGCTCGCGCATGAGCGGGCACTGGCGCACCATGTCAGCCTGACCCAGGTGCTGGAAATGGTGGCCGAATTCCGTCGCGATGACAGCGATACCCCGGTGGTACTGATGGGCTACACCAATCCGGTGGAGCGCATGGGGTACACCATCTTTGCAAGCAGAGCGAAGGCGGCAGGGGTCGATGGTCTGCTGACGGTAGATATGCCGCCGGAAGAGGCAGAGGAAACCAGTCGTCTGTTGAAAGACGGTGGCATGGATAATATTTTCCTGCTGGCGCCGACCAGCAGCGATGAGCGTATGGCCAAAGTGGCGGCGCTTGCCAGCGGCTATTTGTATTGTGTGTCACTGAAAGGTGTGACCGGAGCCGGTAACCTTGATGTGGAAAGTGTGCAGGCCTTGCTGGCGCGAATTAAAGCGCACAGCTCTCTGCCGGTAACGGTCGGCTTTGGTATCAAGGACCGGGCATCGGCTGCCGCGATCGCACCTCTTTGTGAGGGCGTTGTTGTGGGCAGCGCGCTGGTAGATCGCCTTGCCAATCGCGACATGAGTAAAGATACTGAGCAGCATATTGCGGAGGCGGTGAGTTTGATCGCCGATATCCGCAGCGCTATCGACGCCGCCTGAGATGCGGCGCGGGCGATAAACTGACAACGATAGACAGGAAATAACAATGAGCTGGGTAGATAAAATTCTCCCCTCGGGCGTGCGGCGGTCAGAAAACGCGGAAAAGCGTAAGTCTGGTGGCGTGGTGCCTGAAGGTCTTTGGAAGAAGTGCGTAAAGTGCGATGCGGTCCTGTATCGCCCTGAGCTGGAAGCCAACCTGGATGTATGTCCCAAGTGCGATCACCACATGCGCATTGGTGCGCGCCGTCGTATTGCACTGTTTCTGGACGAGGAAGGTCGTGAGGAAATCCTGACCGAAATCGAGCCCGTTGATCGCCTGAAATTCAAGGACAAGAAGAAATACCGGGACCGTTTGACGGCGGCGCAGAAGAGCACTGGCGAGAAAGACGCACTGATCGCTTATAAGGGCACCGTAAAGTCAGTGCCGGTTGTTACCGTTGCCTTTGAATTCAACTTTCACGGCGGCTCAATGGGGTCTGCGGTTGGAGAGAAGTTCACCCAGGCCGCCAACGTTGCGCTGAAAGAGCGCCGCCCACTGGTGTGTTTCTCTGCCTCCGGGGGTGCCCGTATGCAGGAGGCCTTGATCTCGCTGATGCAGATGGCAAAAACCAGCGCGGTGTTGGAACGCCTCAAGCAGAATGGGGTGCCCTATATTTCGGTGATGACTGACCCGATCTATGGCGGAGTGTCCGCCAGTCTGGCCCTGCTGGGAGACGTCAATGTTGCTGAGCCAGGCGCCCGCGCGGGCTTTGCAGGGCCCAATATCATCGAGCAGACCATCCGCCAGAAATTGCCGCCAGGCTTCCAGCGCAGTGAATTCCTGTTGGAACACGGTGCCATCGATATGATCGTTCGCCGCGCAGAACTGCCCGAGATGCTTGCCCGCCTGCTGGGCAACATGACCTACTATCAGCACTGAGTGACCGCGCCCCATGCGATTTGAGCAGTTGCAGGACTGGCTGCAATGGATGGAGGCGCAGCACCCGAGGCAGATCGATCTGGGGCTTGAGCGCATAGCCGAAGTGGCCCGGCAGATGGATCTGTCGTTGGGTATGCCCATCATTACGGTGGCCGGCACCAATGGTAAAGGCTCTTGCGTTGCGCTGTTATCACAGATATTCCAATGCGCGGGCCTATCGGTTGGCGCTTACACTTCCCCCCATCTTCTTCGCTACAACGAACGGATTGTCATTGATGGCGAGCCGGTCAACGATGCCGCATTGTGTCATGCCTTTGAGATTGTGGATCAGGCGCGGCGGGGCACATCCCTGACATATTTTGAGTTTGGCACGCTGGCAGCCCTGCAGTTGTTTTCCGAGACGCAGCCCGATGTGCTCGTGCTGGAAGTTGGCTTGGGCGGTCGCCTGGATGCGGTCAATATTGTCGATGCCGATGTGGCCGTGATTAGCTCCGTCGATCTCGATCATCAGGCTTGGTTGGGTAATGATCGCGAGACCATCGCCCGGGAAAAAGCCGGTATTATGCGACGGGGTCGCCCTGTGGTATTCGGTGATACCCGGCGCAGCCCCGCTGTTGGCGAAATGGCCGCTGCTTGCCTGGCGCGGCTGATAGAGCGAGGTGACGACTTCGGTCTGGAACATGTCGGCGATAACTGGCATTGGCACGGCGTGAATCGACTGGGGCAGGCCTGTGAAATGAAAAATCTGCCCTGTCCCGCTGTGCTGCTGGACAATGCCGCAACCGTAATACAGGCTATCATGCAGTTGCGTTTTGATGTCCCCGAATCGGCGATTCGAGAGGGGCTTCGTCTGGTGCATATCCCCGCTCGGGGGGAATGCTTTGCTTTGCGAGATCACCGTTTGATGCTGGATGTGGCCCACAACCCGGCGGCGCTGGCACGTCTGCGAGAGCGCCTTCCAGAACTGCTTGAGAAGGGCAATGTAGACGCGGTATTTGCGGTGATGGCCGACAAGGAATTGGGGGAAAGTCTGGCTGATTTTACGCCGCTGGTGCGGCAGTGGTATCTGCCTCCCTTGCCCGGGGTTGAACGAGCGATGTCCCCTGAGAAGCTCAAGCAGCAACTGATTGCTGCTGGCGTGCCGGATGCGGCGATCCACGTGATAGCGCCCTTGCCTGAGAGTTTGGCGGGCGTTCGCGCTGGGCTGGGCAAAGATGATAGTCTGCTGGCCTTCGGTTCCTTTTTCACGGTTGCTGCGGTAATGCAGGCGATGCCCGCTTCCGCGTTTGTTGAGATTTTGCACTGATGATGAGACAGCGTTTGGTTGGGACTCTGGTTCTGCTCTGTGGCGGCGTTATTTTGTGGTCGCTGCTGTTTACCGGTCCGGCTGAGTACAAGCTGGATCGGAGCAGCCAGATTCCTCCACAACCCCGTATTGAAACGCCGCAGGAAAGTGAGCCGCGTATTCCAGAGGGTATCGCTTCGGCATCGGCGCCGATTGTCGAGCCGCAGCCGGTCATCGCGCCTGCGTCGGAGGAGATGCCGTCTCGTTTTAATGGCGAAGGGGTTAAGGCAGCAGCCACTCCACCTGAGCGTGAGCCTCGCGCGGTATCGCAGCCCGAGGTCACGGCGCCGAAGCGGGTCTCCAAGCCTGAGCCCCAGACCGCCGCTGCGGCACCTGAAAAAGCGAAAACCGCGGCACCGCCGGTGGAACCCAGTGCGGAAGCGCGCGGTTTGCCGGTTGCCTGGGTCATTCAATGTGGCAGCTTTGGTCAGCAGGCGAATGCCGAGAAGCTGGCAAAACGTCTGCGCGACGGTGGCTATAAAGCTTACACGGAAACACTGAAACGCAGCAGCGGCACCCTTTATCGGGTGTTGGTGGGTCCTGCGTTGAACCGCGAGCGGGCGGAGTCACTGCAGGCGGAAATCAACCGGCGATTTGAATTGAAGTCGATCCTCAGCCGTTTTGAAGGATAAAGGCTTGGGCTGGCCTGCTCAGCTTGGTAGAATTCGCCCCTTCAAAGATTCTTGGAGCCGCCTGCGGTGCTGACGAGCTTTAACTGGGCAGACTGGGCCATTCTTGGCATTGTTGTCGTATCCTCGCTTATCAGCTTGTTGCGCGGTTTTGTGCGTGAAGCCCTGTCACTGGTCTCCTGGGCTGCGGCCTTTTTTGTTGCGCTGGCGTTCCATACACCGATGGTCGGCTTGCTCGAATCCATGGTCGAGAAGCCCTATCTTCGCGATATTCTGGCCTATGTTTTGCTGTTTACCGGCACATTAGTGCTGGGCAGTCTTGCCACCCATGTCATTGCTGAGCTGGTTAAGCGTACCGGACTCAGCGGCACAGACCGGCTGCTGGGCATGATATTTGGTGCGACGCGGGGAATGATCGTCGTGCTGGCTCTGCTGGTGCTGATGCCGTCGCTGCTGACCGATATCGACAAAGATCCCTGGTGGCAGCAATCGCAACTGATTCCCGAATTTTTGCTGATGCGCGACTGGTCGCAACAGACATTCAATGATCTCATCGGCTGGCTGTCTTCACTTGTGGACAATCACCGCTAATCCAACCGATATGCAACAACGAGGTAAGGCTGCATGTGTGGTATCGCCGGCATCGTCGCCAAACGCAATGTCAATCAGGATCTCTATGACGCACTGACTGTGCTTCAACATCGCGGCCAGGACGCCGCTGGCATTGTGACTTGCCAGGATGGCCGTCTCAATCAGCGCAAGGGCAACGGCCTGGTTCGGGATGTCTTTCATACCCGCCACATGCAACGCCTGCTGGGTAATATGGGTATTGCCCATGTGCGTTACCCCACGGCGGGCAGCTCCAGTCCGGCGCTGGCTCAACCGTTCTACGTGAACTCTCCCTATGGCATCAGTCTGGCGCACAACGGTAACCTGACCAACTCCGAGCTGTTGTCGCAGGAATTGTTTCAGTCAGACCTGCGGCACCTGAACACCGAGTCTGACTCGGAGGTGTTGCTGAACATCTTCGCCCACGAGCTTCAGCGTCTTGGCAAGCTCGTGCCCAGCGCTGACGATCTGTTTTCGGCGGTGGAAGGCGTGCACAAGCGCTGTCGCGGTGGCTATGCCGTGGTAGCGATGGTCGCCAGCTATGGCATTGTTGGTTTTCGTGACCCCAACGGCATTCGGCCGCTGGTTTACGGTATGCGGGAGAGCGATGCCGGCAAGGAGTATATGCTCGCGTCAGAGAGCGTTGCGCTGGATGCGCTGGGTTTCAAATTAGTGGGTGATGTTGCGCCGGGCGAGGCCGTATTTATCAGTGTGGATGGCGACATTCATGTGCGCCAGTGCGCCGAAGCAACGCAGTGTCGCCCCTGTATTTTCGAACATGTGTATTTTGCCCGTCCCGATTCCATTATGGACGGTGTATCGGTATACAAATCGCGCCTGCGTCAGGGCGAGAGGCTGGCAGAGAAAGTCCTTCGCGAGCGTCCCGACCACGACATCGACGTGATTGTGCCCATTCCTGATTCCAGCCGTATTGCCGCGCAATCCATGGCGGCTGTGTTGGGCGTGAAATTCCGCGAGGGCCTGGTTAAAAACCGCTATATTGGCCGGACGTTCATTATGCCGGGGCAGAGCGCCCGCAAAAAATCGGTCAAGCAGAAGCTCAATGCGATCGGCCTGGAGTTCAAGGGCAAAAACGTCATGCTGGTGGACGACTCCATTGTTCGCGGTACGACTTGTGAGCAGATTATTGAAATGGCGCGGGATGCGGGGGCGCGCAAAGTGTATTTTGCGTCCGCGGCACCGCCGGTGCGCTACCCGAATGTCTACGGTATAGATATGCCATCGGCGGAAGAGCTGATTGCCCACGGCCGGAGTGTTGACGAGGTGCAGGCTGAGATCGGCGCTGACTGGCTGTTGTATCAGGACCTGCCTGACTTGGTGGAGTGCTCTGCTGAAGGGAATCCGAATATTCACGCGTTTGATTGCTCGGTGTTCGATGGTGACTACGTGACAGGAGATGTCGATCAGTCCTATCTCGATAAACTGGCGGCTGACCGCAATGACGCCAAACAATCCGCGCGCAATGCCGCCGCGGGTGACGGCGCCCTGGTCGGGCTGCATAACGACGCATCTTGAGGCTACAGCGTGACTACGGATTCTGATTATCAGGCACAGCGCGACGCGGTTTTGCGCGAAGCCGAGCTGGATACCCTGGCTGTCCGCGGCGGTCAACAGCGCACGGCCGAAGGGGAGCATAGCGAACCCATCTTCACCACGTCGAGTTATGTCTTTGCCTCGGCAGAAGAAGCCGCTGCACGTTTTTCCGGAGAGCAGCCGGGAAATGTCTACTCTCGCTATACCAATCCGACGGTCCGCACCTTCGAGGAGCGTATTGCCGCGATGGAAGGCGGCGAGGCCGCCGTTGCCACCTCTTCTGGAATGGCAGCCATCCTCAGTACCTGTATGGCACTGCTGAAAAGTGGCGACCATGTGGTCTGTTCTCACAGCGTGTTTGGCACTACCACGGTGCTGCTGAACAAATATATGGGGAAAATGGGGGTCAGTTGCAGCTTCGTCTCGCCGCTGGACTTGAACGCGTGGCGCGAGGCGATTCGTCCTGAAACGCAACTGCTATTTCTGGAGTCGCCTTCCAATCCGCTTTCTGAGATTGCCGATATTTCTGCGCTCGCCACGCTGGCTCATGAGCATAACTGCCTGCTGGTGGTCGATAACTGTTTCTGCACCCCTGCATTACAAAAGCCGCTGGCCCTCGGTGCCGACATCGTCGTGCATTCCGCAACCAAATACCTCGATGGTCAGGGGCGATGCGTGGGTGGCGCGGTGGTTGGGCGGCGTGAATACACCGACGAGGTGCTGGCGTTTATCCGTAGCTGCGGGCCGAGTATGAGCCCGTTCAATGCCTGGGTGTTTCTCAAAGGCCTGGAGACGCTGCGACTGCGAATGATGGCTCACAGCGCGAATGCCCTGGCGCTGGCACAGTGGCTGGATGAGCAGCCCGGCATTGAGAAAGTGTATTACGCGGGACTGCCATCGCATCCCGGACATGCGCTGGCGGCCAAGCAGCAGGCCGCTTTTGGCGGTGTCCTGTCTTTCGAGGTGGCAGGTGGCGATCGCGAGTCAGCCTGGCGTTTTATCAATGCAACGCGGTTGGTATCGATCACTGCCAATCTCGGTGATGCCAAAACCACGATTGTGCACCCCGGCACCACGACACATGGGCGCTTGAGTGCCGATGAGCGCAGCCGCAGTGGTATTCGCGATAACCTGATTCGCTTGGCTGTGGGGCTTGAGGATGTGCGTGATCTGAAGGCCGATTTGCAGCGGGGACTCGATGCGCTCAACGTCTGAGGAACTACGCACTGCAGCCAATGAGGTTGGCGGGATTGTGCTGGGCAAGGAGAGGCAGGTGCAACAGGCGTTTTGCTGCCTGTTGGCAGGTGGGCATCTGTTGATAGAGGATTTGCCCGGCGTGGGGAAAACCACGCTGTCCCAGGCCTTTGCAAGAGTTACTGGCCTGAGCTATCGCCGAGTACAATTCACCAGCGATATGTTGCCTTCAGATATTCTCGGCGTGTCGATTTTTGACCGCAACAGCAACGCCTTCCACTTTCATGCCGGGCCGGTGTTCACCCAGTTTTTGCTGGCGGACGAGATTAATCGTGCCAGCCCTAAAACCCAGAGCGCGCTGCTGGAAGCGATGGCAGAAGGGCGGGTGACGGTAGAAGGGGAGACCCGAGAGCTGCCTCAGCCGTTTTTTGTCATGGCAACCCAGAACCCCTGGTATCAATCGGGCACGTTTCCTTTACCGGAGTCGCAACTGGATCGTTTCCTAATGCGGATTTCTCTGGGGTACCCGGATGCTCGCTCAGAGCGGTCGCTCCTGCAGGGCGGCGATCCGCGAGAGCAGCTGGTGAACTTGCAGGCGAAGCTGGATGGGCCGCAAATTCTTGCGCTGCGCGAGCGGGTAAAACAGGTAGAAGCTCGCGATAGTGTGATCAGCTATATCCAACGTCTGGTGGCCTTCAGTCGTGAAGATGCGCGTTTTGCTTTTGGCCTGTCGACACGGGCGGCGCTGGCACTTCTGCAATGTGCCAAGGCCTGGGCGCTGTTGGAAGGTCGTGACTACGTGCTGCCCGACGATGTGCAGGCGGTATTAGAGCCGGTGGCTGCTCACCGCTTGCAAGCGGCCACAGACAGCAGTGCCGACGGGGCGGAGTTAGTGCAGCACATGTTGTCAGACGTGGCAGTGCTGGCCTGAGGTGAAGCGATTGCGAGCGGCGTTCCGTCGGCGCATGAATGCCTGGATTGCCCGGCGCAATCCCCCGGTCAGTGCACTGACTCTGCAACAGAATCGCATTTTTATTTTCCCTTCTTCGGTGGGGCTGGGATTCGGCGCACTGTTGCTAGGATTGCTGCTGCTGGCGATTAATTACCAGAATAACCTCATTTTCATGCTGGTCTTTGCGCTCTTCAGCGTATCAATCATCACGATTCTTCATACCTATATCAATCTTTCCGGACTGCGGATCCAGGCGGGTAATAGTGAGCCAGTGTTTGCCGGCGAAACCGCCCATTTTCATTTGCATCTCGATAGTGGCTCGCGGCCGCGCTATCAACTCCAGCTCAGTTTTGCCGAGCAGAGAACGGTAATCTGCGAAATGCCCAGAGCCGGGCAGCACTACGAGCTGCGTATGCCGTACCCGGCGACCAGTAGAGGCCGTCTTCAGCCGGGGCGTCTGCAATTGCGCTCCGACTTTCCGCTGGGCATTCTCCGGTGCTGGGCGATGCCCATGATGGACTGGCACTGTCTGGTGTACCCCCGGCCGAAAATGTTGAGGCCGTTACAGTCCTCCGCAGATTCGGGCGAAGGGGTGAGTGCTGCGCGACGTGACAGCGATGAATTCAGTGGTTTTGAACGCTATCGACGCGGAGAGTCGCCGCGGCGCATCTTCTGGAAGGCCTATGCCCGGGGCCAGGGACTGTTCAGCAAGCAATACGAGGCGGGGAGTAGTGACCGCTTGATTCTCGACTGGGACAGCCTTGAGGGCCTCGGTGAGGAGGATCGTCTCAGTAACCTCTGTGCGTGGGTGCTGGAGTGCGAACAGCGGGGGCTGGCTTACGGCTTGCGCGTGCCGGGAATGTTTATGCCGCCGGACCTCGGGCCAGCGCACCTCAAAGCGGCGCTGCGCGTGCTGGCGCTCTGGGGAGGTCGGGCATGAACTCTGAGACGCCCCGGGCCGCGGTTGGTGCCCTGCTGCTGGCGCAGTTTGCGGTGATTATTCCGCTGATTCCTACATTGCCCTTGTGGATGGCTGCTGTATGGGCAGTGGTGGCTGCCTGGTACTGGAAAATTGTCTATGCAGCGTGGTCTTTTCCCGGTGCGCTGGCGAAATTCGCCTTGGTGGCGCTCTCCATGTTCGGGATCTACCTGCAGTACGGCCAGTGGTTGGGCTTGGAACCCATGGTCGCGACGCTGGTGCTGGCGGTGGTATTGAAACTGCTCGAAATGAAGAGCCGTCGCGACCACTATCTGATTTTGTTGCTCTGTTATGCCGTGGTCGCCTGTCGTTTTCTGTTTGAACAGCAGATTCCCGCGGTGCTGTTGGCGATATTCCAGCTGCTGTTGCTGCTGATTGCCCAGCAGGCAATGTATCGACAGCAGATGGCCTGGCGGCGCTCATTGCGACTGGCTTCGCTGTTGTTGCTACAGGGGATTCCCCTGATGCTGTTCTTATTCATGGCCTTCCCGCGCATTGGTCCGCTTTGGTCGATGCCGCTGCCTGGCGGCAAAGCGCAGACGGGGATGTCGGATGAGCTGGAATTCGGCGATATTGCCGACCTCAGCCAGTCAGGCGAGCTGGCTTTTCGGGTCAGTTTTGAGGGCGAACCACCCGCCCCCGAACAGCTTTACTGGCGCGGTCTGGTATTGGAGGAATTTGACGGTCGACGCTGGTCTCGAATGCCCCTGCCGCGATGGGAGCGGCCGTCCGCCCCGGTGTTGGGCCCCGCCGATCTGTTGAATTACACCGTCACTCTGGAACCCGGTGTGCACAAATGGCTGTATACGCTGCCGGTGGCACGGATCAATCGTTCGGATATTGACTACGGTGGCGACTACCAGTGGCTGGCGAGACCCGCTTTAACCGGGCGTCTTCAGTATTCTGTGGAGAGTCGGCTTGAACAGCGCCGCGATGAACTGAGTCGTCAGCGTCTTGCTGCAAATCTGCGCACCCCCGGTGTCGCAAATGCTCGGGCGAGAGCACTGGCCGATCGTTGGCGCATGGAATACACCAGTGCTGCAGACCGCGTGGCAGCGGCTTTGACGTTTTTTCGACAGGGCCAGTTTGTTTATACGCTGCAGCCGCCGGTACTGGGCGAAGACAATGTGGATGCGTTTTTGTTTGAAAGTCGGCAGGGGTTTTGTGAGCACTACGCGGGCAGTTTTGTGTTCCTGATGCGTGCGGCCGGCGTGCCTGCGCGGCTGGTGGTGGGGTATCAGGGAGGGGAGTACAACCGGGACGGGCGCTATCTACTCGTTCATCAGAGTGATGCCCATGCCTGGGCGGAAGTGTGGCTGGACGGTGAGGGATGGCGGCGCGTTGATCCCACTCAGACGGTAGCGCCGGATCGCGTGCGTTTGGGAGCGGAACAACTGCTGCGTGGCCAGCAGGGTTATCTTGGCCAGTCGCCGTTATCTTTACGCCATTTTGAATGGGCACGGGACTTGCGTCTCTACATGGACGAGTTGAACTACGCCTGGGCAAAATGGGTGTTGAATTATGATGATCAGACACAGGAAGGGGTGTTGCGCCGCCTGCTCGGCGAGATCAGTGTTCAGCGCGTGTTGCTGGCCCTGCTGGTATTCGGTGGACTGCCGCTGGCCGTGATCGCCGGTATTACCTTGTGGCCGCGCAAGCGCGCAGAGAGTAAGGAGTTGCGCTATTATCGCGCGGCTGAGCGAGCACTGTTCCGGCGAACCGGTTTGCGTGCCGGGCCCGGAGACACGCCGGGTAAGCTGCTCCGCAAGGTGTGGCAGCAGGCCCCGGAATGGGCGCCCTGGTTTGGCGAAGTCTGCGACAGCTTCGAGGTCTGTTGTTATCGACCGGGTGGGAGTGCAGATCAAGCACTGCGTAGGCTCAAACAACTGAGGCGGCCTTATCGGGCGAATGATAGAGGAAGTGAGCGGAATGTCTAAACTGATAGTTGTGGTTGTTGCCTTGGTCGCCCTGGTTTATCTGAACCGGGTGCTCAATCGCCTGATCGACGAGTTTGCCGAGAGACGGGATATTTCTCAGCGCCGGGTATTCACACTACGCAAACTGTTGAACTTCAGTATGGTCGCGGTGGCTATTCTGACAATCAGCTTTGTACTGGGTCTGCAGTACCACCAGATCTATATTTTCCTCAGCTCGGTGCTGGCGGTTATCGGTGTGGCGTTATTTGCCCAGTGGTCGATTCTCAGTCACCTCACCGCTGGTATCATTATCTTCTTTGCTTTTCCTTATCGGGTGGGCGACCGTGTAAAAGTGGTGGATGCTGATGAAGATATTACCGGTGAAATCATGGAAATTGCCTCATTCCATGTCCTGATCCGCCGCGACGATGGCGCAGATATTACCTACCCGAACAGTGCACTGTTGCAGAAGCCCGTCATTAAACTTCGCAGGAATACGCCTGCAGCCCCGGCGATGCTGGACGGGGAGAAGGGCGAGGATCAGCTGCCGTAAAACGCCATAAACATATCGACACAACGCTGGCTGTAGCGGTGCAGCTCGCGCTTGTCGAGTTCGCTGCAGTCGGTCATCGACAGCAGAATACGGGTTTGCACCTGGCCGTGCAGCATGGAGATTAACTGGCTGCACGCCATGTCGATATCGTCGATGTTCAAGTTGCCCGCTGCGGTATTGCGGGCAAAGAAGTCACAGAGCTGTTCTCTGACTCTTGCGGGGCCAGCTTCCCAAAACAGTTGGCCGACATCCGAACGGTCGGCTTCGGCAACGCAAACCTTATAAACCTGAATCGCTTCCGGGCTGAGCAATAGCTCAATAAGGTGACCGCAGTAATGCTCAAGAGATTCTCGGCAACTGCGTGACTCATTGTCCAGGGTATCGGCCAATGGGTACTCTTCACACTTGCATTGAATCGCGGCGCTGAAAAGTTGTTCCTTGCTGCCAAAGTGGCTGTATAAGGTTTGTTTTGAGACCCCGGCCAGTTTGGCGATACCTTCCATACTGACGCTTTCGTAACCCTGCTCCATAAACAGGTCGCCAGCCGCATCCACAATCTGGCTGCGTTTTTCCTCGCTCTTGCTGCGTCCGCGCGCTTTGTTTTGCATCACTGCCGGTCTTTGCCTCTCTCGTCGGTAGTAAGCCTGAAATTTTTGTGTCTATACCGTAACCAAACTGGACTAGACAGTCCAGTTTGGTTTATCTATATTCTGGACCCAATAGTCCATTTTAGCCGAGCGCAGGCATCAGCATGTTTAGAACTTTCGTTTTTTCCCGTCTTTGGCAGCGCAGCTTGGTGTGTAGCCTGTTATTAAGCGCCGCTTTTAGTGCGTTCGCTGACGGCGCGCCGGTCAAGGTGGGGGAGATTAAACGGCAGCAGTCCTATGATGTTCAACGACTGTTTGCGGGGCGAGTATTAGGTAGTCAGCGAGCGGATATCGGCTTTGAGGTGGCTGGGCGTGTTGTTCGATTGCACGTCGTCGATGGGCAGCGTGTTGAGCGCGGGCAATTACTTGCGGAGTTGGATACCAAGGCCCTGGAGATTGAGCGGGGTGAGCTGCGGGCAGCCCGCCGTGAGGTTCAGGCACGCATTGAGCAGTTGCGACTGGATCAGGAGCGTTTCAATGCACTGGCGGAAAAAGGTTATGTATCTCAGGGGCAGCTTGATGAACTGGACAGCCGCCTTAGGGCAACTCGGGAACAGTTAACACAAGTCGCAGAGCAACTTCGTGGTGTTGAGTTGCGCCTTCAGAAATCCACCTTAACCGCGCCCTTTGCCGGTGAAATTGCCTCACTCAATATAGAAGAAGGGGTGGTTGTTGCGGTTGGCCGAACGGTTTTGCAACTGGTTGAAACGGGGAATAACGAGGCGGTATTCGGTGTTTCCGACCAACTGGGCCGCGATCTGCTGCCCGGAGAGGGGATGGAGATTGCCCGCGGTGATCAGCGCTGGTCCGTCACTATTATTTCGGTGTCGCGAAATCTGGACTGGCGGACGCAGACTCGAACCGTGCGAGTGCAGCTTCCCAAAGAGGCGCCCTTCGTAGATGGAGAAACCGTGCATTTGCTGTTGCATGAAGTTCGGCAGAAGCCTGGGTTCTGGTTGCCTATGACGGCGATGGTGGGGGATGTGCGGGGAACGTGGGCGGTCTACCAGATTGCAGAGGGTGAGGACGGGGTGCATCTGCGCAAGCGTTCAGTGCAGCCGCTCTATCAATTCCGTGGCAACGTTTATGTGCAGGGTGAGTTGCAAGACGGAGACCGGGTGGTGACCGACGGTACCCACCGTCTGGTGCCGGGTGAAGCGGTAACAATTGCCAAGCAGGACACGCCTAATGCTGAATAATCCGCGTTTTATCGCCTTGGGTATCGCGCTGATTATTGTGGCGGGACTGGCGGCAGTGGCGAGCTTGCCTCGTTTGGAAGATCCTCGATTTGGTAATCGGCATGGCATTGTCTTGTCCCAGATGCCCGGTGCCAGTGCTGAGCGTGTAGAGACGCTGGTCATCGAACCACTGGAAACCGCACTGCGCGCAATTCCTGAAATTGATCACATTGATTCGACGGCCAAGTCTGGTGTTGCAGCGATCAGTATTGCGTTTGTCGATGAGGTAAAGCCCGCAGATACGGATCGTCTGTGGTCTGAAGTGCGCGATAAACTGGGTGAGGCCGCGAAATCATTGCCTGCCGATGCTTCGCCGCCGCAACTGGATCATGAACGAGATTACGCTTTCACCTGGTTGGCCGCCTTGCGTTGGCAGGGCGAGGGTGAAGCCGATTTGCTCAGAGTGGGGCGCTACGCTGAAGAACTCGCCAGTCGCTTGCGTAATCTGCATGGCACCGACATTGTTAAACTGCGTGGCGCACCTCAGGAAGAAGTGCAGGTGCGTGTTGATGTCATCAAGGCCGGTGCTGTGGGGCTGGACGTGCCCGCTGTGGCGGGATTGCTGCGCAACAGCGATGCCAAGACCGCAGCAGGTGAGTTGATCGGTGCACAGCAGCGCCTGCCGATGGAATTCAGTGGCGGCTTTGACCAGCTTGAGCGGATCCGACGTACACCCTTGCTGACGCAGGAACATGGCGGTTCACTGCAGTTGCAGGATATTGCCCGGGTCTATCGCGGTGAGCCGGTCTCACAGAAGGATATTGCCGAAGTGCATGGCGAGCGGGCGATTGTTATCGCCGTTCGTATGCTTCCGACGATGCGGGGCGATCAATGGACCGCATCACTGCGCAAAGCTGTTGCCGAGTTCGGCGAGACGCTGCCTGACGAGGTGGTGATTGAAGAGCTGTTTTCCCAGGAGCGCTATACGACTGCGCGTTTGAACGAGCTGTTGGGCAATATCGCGCTGGGCTTCTTCTTTATCTTCGTAATTTTGCTGTTCACCTTAGGCTGGCGATCGGCGTTCATCGTTGCACTGTCGTTACCACTGACGATGCTGTACGCGCTGTCGTGCATGTTCTTTACCGGGTTGCCCATCCACCAGATGTCAGTGACCGGGCTGATTGTCGCGCTGGGGATTATGGTCGATAACGCCATCGTGGTGGCTGATATGGTTAGGCGCTACAGGGAAGAGGGCTATTCCCCGGTGGCGGCTTCAACCAAGGCTTTCAAACATTTGTGGGTGCCTTTGCTGGGCTCAACCCTGACAACGGTACTGACTTTTATGCCGGTTGCCTTGATGCCCGGTGCTTCCGGTGAGTTTGTAGGTCCCCTGGCCAATTCGGTGATCTTTGCGCTGTTCGGCAGCTGGTTGATTTCATTGTTTATCATTGCTCCTGTGGCAGGCAGGCTGCTGGCGGCAGAGCATCGTCCCGGTATCTCTGCGGGATCACTGGATCGCAGCTTCAGGAAATTTCTCAGTCGCTGTCTGGCAATGCCGCGCCGGGCCGCTTTGCTTTGCTGTACCTTGCCGCTGGCAGGGTTCATGCTGGCCCAGCAGTTGCCGGAGCAATTCTTTCCTCCGTCTGATCGCGACATGATCGATATTGAGGTGTACCTGCCTGCGGGCTCCAGCATTGCGGCAACGCGTCGTGCAGCGGAGCGCATGAGCGAAGTTATTGAAGCGCATGAAGAAGTTGAAGAACTGCACTGGTTTATTGGTCGCAGCGCGCCCTCGTTTTATTACAATCTCTTGGATAACCGCGATGGCACGCCCCATTATGCCCAGGCGATGACGCGTGTGAGCGATCCGGCGGCAGCAAACCGACTGGTCGGGCAACTGCAGCGGGAGCTGGATACTGCTTTCCCCGAGTATCAGCCGATTATCCGTCGTCTGGGGCAGGGGCCGCCGACGGTTGCCCCGGTTGAACTGCGCTTATACGGCGCCGATCTGGAGCAGCTGCGCCGCCTGGGTGACGAGCTTCGCGCTATTGCGTTGAAGACCGAGAGTGTTGTCCACGTGCGCAACTCGCTTGGGGAACGGGTGCCCAAACTGTGGCTGGATGTGGAAGAGAGCGAGGCTCAGCGTAGTCAGGTAGGCTTGAGAGACTTATCCTCACTGCTGGCTGCCAGCGTCGACGGTATTGTCAGCAGCAGCTTGCTGGATGGCAGTGAACAGTTGCCAGTGAGGGTTTCCGGTGATGGCGTTCAGGAAACCAGCGTTGACCGTTTCCTGTCGTTCCCGCTGATATTGCCGACCGGCGCCAGGCCGCTGTCGGCGATTGCGGATGTGCGGCTGGAGTCGGCGCAGGCACAGATTACTCGTCGCGATGGGCGACGGGTGAACAAGGTAGAAATATATATCCGCGATGGCGTATTGCCGGCCACCGTGTTGGCCGCTGTTCGCAGCGCATTGGATGCTGAAAATTTTGCTGTCCCTGCCGGTTATGAACTGGAGGTCGGCGGTGAGGCGGAGAGCCGCAATCGCGCGGTGGGTAAGCTGCTCAGCAGCGTGGGCATTATTGTGGTGCTGCTGGTGGTCACGGTAGTCATGGCTTTTGACTCATTCCGATTGTCGGCGCTGGTCTTTATCGTCGCGATTCAGTCTGCCGGGCTGGGTATGCTCAGCCTCTGGTTAGGTTCATATCCCTTCGGCTTCACGGCCATTATCGGTCTGATGGGATTGATGGGGCTCGCCGTAAATGCGGCGATTGTCATTTTGACAGAGTTGAAAGCCTCGCCATTGGCGATGGCGGGAAATCGCAATGAGATTGTGAATACCGTTGCGGCCTGTACCCGCCACATCAGCTCGACAACCATTACCACGGTGGCTGGCCTGGTACCGTTGCTGATTGCCGAGGGGACGTTCTGGCCACCGTTTGCTGTGGTGTTGGCAGGGGGGACGGTGCTGGCTACGATTCTGTCGCTAGTGTTTGTGCCGTCGGCATTTCTAGTGCTGCGTCGCCCCTACCTGATGAAGTACTTCCCGCATCTTGCTGATCGCGAAGAGCAGGGCAGTCAGCGTTCATAGGGGTACGGAGCGAAATGCCCCGCTGGAAGCGGGGCATTTCGATTCAGGCAAGTTTGCGTACGGTATCGCTGGTCACGGCGCTGTTGATGTCGTCCAGTGCTTCAAATTTCCCCTTGCAGGCTTGCATCAGCAGCTCTTTGTTACGAGATAGAAGAATACCGAAATCTTCGGCCTGGGCGTCGTCAATGCCGGAAATCTCCCGCTGCAACAAGGCAGTAAATTGCTCTGCCAGCTCCAGCATCTTATCGTGGGCATCTGCTTCTTTCTTACTGTCGAACATTGTGTTGTCCCGGTCACACATCCACTTGGCTATAACCGCCATGCTTCACCTCTGATTGCGTTTGAGATTTCAAAATACTGTATGTAAATACAGTATTTATTGCAAGGAGATTTTATCTGCGCAAGCCTGTCAGGCATAAAAAAGCCGCCCGAAGGCGGCTTCTCTGCGACAGATCGCAAATCGCTTAAGCAGAAACCTCGGTGATTTCCACAGCGGCGATGCGAGCGCCTTCTTCGGCACCTTTCTGGAAGGACTCGATCTGATCGAAGTTCATGTAGCGGTAAACTTCCGCAGACATACTGTTCAGATCTTTGGCGTATTCCATGTACTCGGCAGGCGTCGGCAACTTACCAACGATGGCACCAACGGCGGCCAGCTCGGCAGAGGTCAGGTAGACGTTTGCGCCGGTACCCAGACGGTTGGGGAAGTTTCGCGTGGAGGTCGACAGCACGGTTGCACCGTCGGCGACACGCGCCTGGTTACCCATACACAGCGAGCAGCCTGGCATTTCCATGCGTGCACCGGCTGCACCGAAGATGTTGTAGTAACCTTCTTCCATCAGCGTGTGCTGGTCCATTTTCGTCGGCGGTGACAGCCACAGACGGGTCGACAGGTTGCCTTTATGCGCATCCAACAGTTTGCCGGCCGCACGGAAGTGACCGATGTTGGTCATGCAGCTACCGATGAACACTTCGTCAACCTTGTCGCCAGCCACTTCTGACAGCAGTTTGGCGTCGTCGGGATCGTTCGGGCAGCAGACCACAGGCTCGTTCAACTGGTCGAGGTCGATTTCGATAACCGCTGCGTATTCCGCGTCGGCGTCGGCCTGCAACAGGCTCGGATTGGCCAGCCACTCTTCCATCTTCTTGGCGCGACGCTCGAGAGTACGCGGATCGCCATAGCCTTCGCTGACCATCCAGCGCAGCAGGGTGATGTTGGAGCGCAGGTATTCAGAGATTTCCTCAACACCTTGCTTGATGGTACAGCCTGCCGCAGAGCGCTCAGCAGAAGCATCTGAGAGTTCAAAGGCCTGCTCAACGGTCAGACCTTCCAGGCCTTCGATTTCGAGAATGCGGCCAGAGAAGATGTTCTTCTTACCTTTCTTCTCAACAGTCAGATGACCGTCTTGGATCGCCTGGTAGGGGATGGCATGAACCAGATCGCGCAGGGTGATACCGGGCTGCATTTTGCCTTTGAAACGAACCAGAACAGATTCGGGCATATCCAGTGGCATGACGCCGGTCGCTGCTGCGAACGCCACCAGACCGGAACCCGCGGGGAAAGAAATACCCATCGGGAAGCGGGTGTGCGAGTCACCACCAGTACCTACGGTGTCGGGCAGCAGCATGCGGTTCAGCCAGCTGTGGATGATGCCGTCACCGGGACGCAGAGACACACCGCCACGAGTCATGATGAAATCGGGCAGGGTGTGCTGGGTGTCGATATCCACGGGCTTGGGGTACGCCGCAGTGTGGCAGAACGACTGCATGGTCAGGTCGGCAGAGAAGCCGAGGCAGGCCAGGTCTTTCAGTTCGTCGCGAGTCATCGGACCAGTGGTGTCCTGAGAACCCACGGTGGTCATTTTCGGCTCGCAGTAGGTGCCGGGGCGAACGCCTTGGCCTTCAGGCAGACCACAGGCGCGACCCACCATTTTTTGCGCCAGGGTGAAGCCTTTGCCGGTGTCTTCGGGTTGTGCCGGTACTCGGAACAAGTCAGAGGTGGGCAGACCCAGAGATTCGCGGGCCTTGGCAGTCAGGCCACGACCGATAATCAGGTTGATACGGCCGCCAGCGCGTACTTCGTCCAGCAGTACATCGGACTTCAGCTCGAAAGTGCTGACGGTTTCGCCGGTTTCAACATTTTTGATTACGCCGTCGTAGGGACGGATTTCGATCACGTCGCCCATGTTCAGCTGTTCTACATCGGCCTCAAAAACCAGTGCGCCTGCGTCTTCCATGGTGTTGTAGAAGATCGGTGCAACTTTACCGCCGATACAAACACCGCCGCCGCGCTTGTTGGGCACGCCGGGGATATCATCGCCGAAGAACCACAATACAGAGTTAGTGGCAGATTTACGTGAAGAGCCCGTGCCCACAACGTCGCCAACCATCGCGATGGGGTGGCCTTTTTTCTGCAGTTCTTCAATTTGCTTGAGGGGGCCGATTTGACCTGGTTGGTCAGGCGTCAGGCCGTCGCGCTCCATTTTGTACATTGCCAGCGCGTGCAGCGGAATGTCGGGACGCGACCAGGCATCGGGAGCGGGAGACAGGTCATCGGTATTGGTTTCACCGGTAACTTTGAAGACAGTTTTAACAATGCTTTCCGGCACGTCGTCACGCTTGGTGAACCACTCGCCGTCGGCCCAGCTTTGCATGACCGCTTTAGCGTGCTCGTTGCCCGCTTTGGCTTTTTCTTCTACATCGTGGAACGCGTCGAACATCAGCAGGGTGTGCTTGAGCTCTTCGGCGGCCAGAGGAGCCAGAGCCGCGTCGTCGAGCAGATCGACCAGCGTTGCGATGTTGTAACCACCGTGCATATTGCCCAGCAGTTTAACGGCTTCTTCCTTGGAAATAAGAGGGCTGCTTGCTTCGCCTTTAACAAGGGCAGACAGGAAGCCTGCTTTTACATAGGCGGCTTCGTCAACACCCGGTGGTACGCGGTTGGAAATCAGGTCGAGCAGCGTGGCTTCCTCACCGGCGGGTGGGCTTTTCAGCAGTTCAACCAAACCGGCGACCTGCTCAGCGTTCAGGGGCTTGGGGACAATACCCTGCGCTGCGCGCTCCTCAACATGCTTGCGATAGGCTTCTAGCACAATTAACTCCTCTCTTCAGTTTCGGTACCCGTAGTCCGGGATCGCCGGAGGCCGGGGCTATCGATGCCCGTCATCGATGCGAAATGGGGTGGCAAGTATACTTAAAAACCCTACTCAGGTTAAGGTTTGCCGGAACGCTCGAAGGGCTTGTCTGAGGCGGTGGTCTCACTTACCCTTTGCGGCTGCGGTAAATCCCTCTGGAGTGTCTTTTGTCTGATCTGCTTGGCCGTGTGGCAACCCCCTGTATCGGCGTATGTTCGACGGGTATCGGCGATGATGTCTGCCGGGGCTGTAAGCGTTTTTGCCACGAGGTGATTAACTGGAACAGCTACAGTCAGGAGCAAAAGCGCAGTATCGATCAGCGCCTGGACCGTTTTCTGGTACAGGTAATGGAAGACAAATTGCACATTGTGAATGCCGAATTGCTGGCCTGGCAGTTGGATGTGCAGCGGGTGCGTTATCCCGCGCAGAAAGCGCCGCATATCTGGTTGTTTCAATTGCTGCGGGCCGGGGCGGGGCAGATTCAAGAGCCGCGCAAGTACGGCTTTCTGGTCGATGCGGCCTGGCAGGACCAAAGCCTGCTGCAGATCCGCGAGGCCATTGATCGTGAGTTTTACCTGCTCTCGCAAGCCCACTACGAGCGCTATATCGGGCGCTATATTCAAAAACAGGAAGGCTGAGCCCGCGCGTGGACACTGGTATACTCGCGCCCTCTTTTAATCTGTACTTCCCTCAGGCACCGGTGTTATGGCAATCGATATTTCCGAAGTTCTCGATTTTCTCCCCTGCGAAACGCCGCAAGCGTGGGTAGATGCCGCTCTAGAACACCCGGAAGAGCTGCTGATTGATCACGCCAACTGTGAAAAGAAGGCGGCGGGAACGGCCCTTAATCTGATGTTTCGCTACGTCGATAAGCTGGATTTGCTCAATAAAATGTCGCGGCTGGCCCGCGAAGAACTGCGGCATTTCGAGCAGGTACTGGCGATTATGAAAAAGCGTGGCGTGGAATACCGGCATGTGTCGTCGTCTCGCTATGCCAATGGTCTGCGCGAGTTAGCGCGCAGCAGTGATCCGGGCAAGCTGATTGATATTCTGATTTGTGGCGCACTGATTGAGGCGCGCAGCTGCGAGCGCTTTGCCAAAATTGCGCCCCATCTGGACGATGAGCTGCGGGATTTTTATCTGTCGCTGCTGAAGTCGGAGTCTCGGCACTTCAAAGACTATCTGACCCTGGCCGCAGCCTATGCCGGAGAGCCGATTGACGAGCGGGTTGCGGTGTTTCGGCAGCGAGAGCAGGAGCTGATCGAATCGGCAGACACGGCATTCCGCTTTCACAGTGGGCCGCCGTGCGCGGCCTGATTTGCCTTGCCTGAATTTGCCTAGATTAGCGCTTTACGCCGTTTGGTCGCTGTTGGCGTCGATCGGGAAATGGCGCAGTTCGAGTTTGCCCGGTGTGCTTTCCAGTACCCAGCCGCGCTGATCCCAATCGCCCAGCACGATTCTTTCGCCGGGTTTGCCGTCCAGTGTCAGTGCATGGCGGGCAGGGCGGTGAGTGTGTCCATGAATAAGCCGGTGGCAGTTATGTTGACGCAGTTGCTCCAGTACTTCTGCCGGAGTGACATCCATAATGTCTTCGGCCTTGTTGCTATTGGCCTCACTGCTGGCCATGCGCAATTGCTTTGCCAGCGCTCTACGTTCGTTCAGCGATTTGCTCAGAACCTGTTGCTGCCAAGCGGGGGAGCGGGCCATTTCCCGAAACTGCATATACTCGGCGTCGCCGGTACACAGGCTGTCGCCGTGCATTAATAGTGTCGCTTCGCCGTCCAGTTCAATAATCGTTGGATCGCTCAGCAGTGTGGCGCCGACGTTGTCACAAAAATCCTGTCCCACCAGAAAGTCGCGATTGCCGTGCATAAAGTACAGGGCACAGCCGCGGTCGCGCAGGGTTTTGAGGGCCTGTTTGACGTTGCTAATCAGTGGGCTGCTGTCGTCATCACCAATCCAGCTCTCGAAAAAGTCGCCGAGAATGTACAGCGCATCGGCGTTGGCAGCGTCGTGCTCCAGGAAATGGAAAAACGCCCGGCTGATGGCCGGGCGTTCCTCTTCCAGATGCAAGTCTGAAATAAACAGACAGCGCATGACTTAGTCTTGCCATTCCGCTTTTTCGATGATGACGTCTTCGGCGGGCACATCTTGGTGGCCGGCGGCGCTGGTGGTGCGAACACCTTTAATTTGGTTGATCACGTCCATGCCGTCGGTGACTTTACCAAATACCGCGTAACCCCAACCTTGCATGGTTTTGCCGCTGTGGTTCAGGAAGTCATTATCTTTTACGTTGATGAAGAACTGCGCGCTGGCAGAGTGCGGGTCCATGGTGCGGGCCATGGCCAGCGTGCCGAGGTCGTTTTTCAGGCCGTTGTCGGCTTCGTTTTCAATCGGCTCGCGGGTGGCTTTCTGTTTCATGCCGGGCTCGAAGCCGCCGCCTTGAATCATGAAGCCGTCGATCACGCGGTGAAAAATGGTGCCATCATAGAAGCCTTCTTCGACGTATTGCTTGAAGTTTTCGGCGGTCTTGGGCGCCTTGTCGAAGTCCAGTTCAATTTTGATGTCGCCAAAATTTGTTTTAAAGATAACCATTTGCGTCGATCTCGCTTATAAGCAGAATGTAAAGCCGCTATAATACGGCTTTTGCTCTGGCGGCGAAACCGAGTGGCGTTCCGCGCGCACTCCAGGCCCCGGAACATGGCAATTCTGACGCGTCCCTTCCCCGGCGGATGGGCTGAACCAAAAGAGAACCACGATTCAATGAGTGAGCACGACGTCGCCGGTAATAACTTCCTGCGTACCCTGATTCGCAAGGATATTGAGGCCGGGCGCCTCACGGGTGAGCTGGTTACCCGCTTTCCCCCGGAGCCCAATGGCTTTCTGCATATTGGACATGCCAAGTCCATCTGTTTGAATTTCGGTCTGGCCGAACAGTTTGAGGGGCGCTGCCATCTGCGCTTTGACGACACCAATCCGGCCAAGGAAGAGCAGGCGTATATCGACGCCATCCAAGAGGATATCCGCTGGCTGGGTTACCAATGGTCGGGCGATGTGCGCTATGCCTCGGATTATTTCGACACGCTCTACGAGTACGCGGAGCACTTGATCACCGCGGGCAAGGCCTATGTGTGCGAACTCGATGCCGAGCAGATGCGCGAGTATCGCGGCACGCTGACCGAGCCGGGCAAAAACAGTCCCTTCCGCGACCGCAGTGCGGAGGAAAACCTCGATCTTTTCCGCCGTATGCGGAACGGCGAATTTGACGAGGGCGCCAAGGTGTTGCGCGCCAAGATCGATATGGCCTCGCCCAATATCAATTTGCGCGACCCGATTATCTACCGTATTCGCAAACAGCATCATCACCAGACTGGCGATAAATGGTGTATTTATCCCACCTACGATTTTACCCACGGCCAGTCCGATGCGATTGAGGGTATTACCCACTCGATCTGTACGCTGGAGTTTGAGGATCACCGCCCGCTGTACGAGTGGTTCATTGCCAATCTGCCGGTGCCCTGTGAGCCTAAGCAATATGAGTTTGCGCGGCTGAATATTAACTACACCGTCACCAGCAAGCGCAAGCTGAAAGCGCTGGTGGATGAAGGCGTGGTGGCGGGTTGGGATGACCCGCGTATGCCGACCATTGCCGGCATGCGTCGCCGTGGCTTCACCCCGGCGTCGCTGCGGCATTTCTGTGAAATGGTGGGTGTGGCGCGCAGTGAAGGTATTGTCGATATGGCGATGCTGGAGCATGCGATTCGCGATGATCTCGATAAAAATGCGCCCCGCGCGATGTGCGTGATGGAGCCGCTGAAACTGGTTATCACCAATTACCCCGAAGACAAGGTCGAGCAGCTGGCGGCGCCGGGACACCCCAATCGCGATGATCTCGGCGAGCGCGTGCTGCCGTTTACCCGCGAGGTGTATATCGAGCGCGACGACTTCCGCGAAGAAGCCAATAAGAAGTTCAAGCGTTTGGTGCTGGGCAAGAAAGTACGCCTGCGCAATGCCTACGTGCTGCTGGCCGAAGAAGTGGTGAAAGACGCCGACGGCAACATCACGGAAGTGCACTGCAGCTACGATCCCGATACCCTGGGCGAAGACCCCGCCGACGGCATCAAACCCAAGGGCGTTATTCACTGGGTATCCGCCAGTGAAGGGCGCCAGGCGACCGTGCGCTGCTATGACCGTCTGTTCAACCACGAAGCGCCGGATCGTGGCGGTGAGGAGTTTATGGCTCACGTTAATCCGCAGTCGCTGGATGTGGTAGAAAACTGCTGGATTGAGCCGGGCCTGGCAGATTGCGTGCCGGAAAGTCATTTCCAGTTTGAGCGTACCGGCTACTTCGTTGCCGACCGTTACGAGCATAGCGCTGACAAGCCGGTGTTTAATCGCACCATTGCCCTGCGAGACAGCTGGGGCAAAGCCGAGCAGAACTGAATGGCGGCGGGCGGCAGCGTCCGCCGCCGTGCGCGCATCGCATAACAATATCATCCGCCGCCCTTTGGCGGCCGAACCGCAGTGAAGAGCATGACAATCCAGATTTACAACACCCTGAGCCGCAAGAAAGCCCCTCTGACCCCGATCGAGCCGGGCGTGGTCAAAATGTATGTGTGCGGAATGACGGTGTATGACTACTGTCACCTCGGGCACGCGCGGGTTCTGGTGGCGTTTGATGTCATCAGTCGATTCCTGCGGGCAAAGGGTTTTGATCTGACCTATGTGCGCAATATCACCGATATCGACGACAAGATTTTGCGCCGCGCCGATGAGAATGGTGAAGATTACACCGCGCTGACCAGTCGTTTTATCGATGCCATGCACGAAGATGCCGAGCGTTTGGGGATTGCGCCGCCGGATGCCGAGCCGCGCGCCACCGCACATATCGGCGATATTCTGGCTATGATCGACAAACTGATTGACGGTGGCTATGCCTATGCGGCCAGTAACGGTGACGTGTATTACCGTGTCAGCCGTTTTGAGGGCTACGGTAAGCTGTCCGGCAAGAACCCCGAAGAACTGTTGTCCGGTGCGCGGATTGCCGTAGACGAAGCCAAGGAAGATCCGCGTGATTTTGCGCTGTGGAAGGCGGCCAAGGCGGGTGAGGTGAGCTGGCCTTCGCCCTGGGGCGAGGGGCGGCCCGGTTGGCATATTGAATGCTCGGCCATGTCGACCTGCTGCCTGGGGGATAACTTTGATATTCACGGCGGCGGCCCAGATCTGGTGTTCCCGCATCACGAGAACGAAATTGCCCAGTCCGAAGCGGCCACTGGAAAACCTTACGCCAACACCTGGATGCACGCTGGCGCAGTACGCGTGGACAATGAAAAGATGTCCAAGTCACTGGGCAACTTTTTTACTATTCGTGAAATTCTGGACAAGTACCACCCGGAGGTGGTGCGCTATTTCCTGATTTCCAGCCACTACCGCAGCGCGATAAATTATTCAGAGGACAACCTGCAGATTGCCCGCCAGAATCTGGAGCGCTTTTACCATGCCCTGAAAGGCCTGCCGCTGACAGCGCCAACGCCCTATGCAGAACTGCCTCAGGACAATGATACGGTGCGCCGCTTCGACGCGGCGATGTGCGATGACTTTGCGGCGCCAGAGGCGCTGGCTGTGCTGTTTGACCTGGTGCGCGAGATGAACAATGCGCGTGCGGCTGGCAACACCGAAGTGTTGGTTGAGCAGGCGCAGCTGCTGCGCTCATTGGGCGCGGTGCTGGGTATTTTTGGCTGTGAGGCAGAGGCCTTTTTGCAGGCCGGTGGTGAGGGAGAGCTGGCTGGAGAGCAGATTGAGGCGCTGATTGCCGAGCGCGCTCAGGCCAAGAAAGACCGCAATTTTTCCCGGGCCGATGAAATCCGTCAGTCGCTGCTGGATCAGGGGGTCGTACTGGAAGACAGCCGTGAAGGGACGACTTGGCGCCGAAGCTGAATACTTAGCGCTTACGACGATATCGCCGCCATAGCGCGGCGATCACTTCCAATGCCAGCAGTGCTGCAATAACGCCAAGGCTGTTAGCCACTAGATCATGGCCCGATGGGCTGCGCCCCGGTGATAGCGATTGCCCGAATTCCATCAGCGCGCTGTATGCCATGACCGCGATGGCCAGCATTAGCTTGTGGCTGAGCTTGTCGGCAACCGGATAGGCCAGCACCATAAAGACAAAATAGGCGAAGAAGTGCTGGAGCTTGTCCCACAGATCAACCGTGGGCATTTCTTTGGCAGGTGTCAGCGACAACGCTGCAATGACGGCCGCGTAGCTGCTGAGAACCAATATTTTCTGCCAGTGTTTTAATTGCATTCAGGAGGCGGCCCGATAGTCGTCTGCCAGCAGGTCACGCAGGCGTTGTCCGGCATCCTCCGTGATCTTTTCCACGTCCTCTTCGCTGGCGTAATCCTCTAACGGGAACTGTTCCCAGTAAAAGCGTACTTTGGCGAAGGGATAGGGTACCTTGAACTTGTCCCAGGTAGAGGCAATGCGCCAGCCGCGATATTCCACGCGCATCAGGTAGAGCGGAAGTTTGGTTTTGCGTGCCAGTGCCACTGCGCCGGGCTTCATTTCGTGCCGAGGCCCCCGCGAGCCATCAACAGTGAATACCGTTGCCGAGGCACTTTTGGCCCCCCGAAGGAGCTGAAAGAAGGCATCGCGACCGCCGCGACTGGGCGAGCCCAATGCCACGGTGTAGCCATAGCGCTCTAGCGCTTTGCCAATGGCGTAACCGAAGTGGTTTTGCGAGGCGATGGTGTTGGCATTGCTGTGTGCAAAATAGTTGCACAGGGGCAGCAGCTCATCGTGAAACACGGCAATCACGCAGGGGTTTTCAATCTCCGGGGCATTCTGAAAGCGCACGCTGCGCGTCAGCGCAAACAGGCCGTGCATAAAGCCGATCAGAATGCCGCGAGCGGCCTTTTGCCCAGGACCGATGACCTTGGGCTTACGTTGTCGCTTTGCCACGATGTGTTGCTCAGGCCAGGGCTTTTTCGCCGGATTCAACACTCTGGAAGATCAGGGTGTTGATGGTCATCGGGCCAACGCCACCGGGTACCGGGGTGAGGGCGGCTACGCGCTCAGCGAGAGGTGCCAATTCGATATCACCAACCCCGCCGGGGTGGTAGCCAGCGTCAACTACGACGGCACCGTCTTTAATCCAGTCAGCTTTGATGAATTCCGGCTTGCCCACTGCGCCCACAATAATATCGGCCTGTTTGATCAGTTCCGGCAGGTTTTGTGTGCGGGAATGGCAGATGGTCACGGTGGCGTTGGCTTCGAGCAGCATCATTGCCATCGGCTTGCCAAGGATGGCGCTGCGGCCAACGACAACAGCATGCTTGCCTTCAATCTCAATGTTGTAGTGTTCCAGCAGGCGCATAATGCCCTTGGGCGTGGCGCAGCCGTAGGCCTCTTCACCCATCGCCATGCGACCAAAGCCGAGGCAGGTGACGCCGTCGACGTCTTTGCTCAGGGCAATCGCGTCGAAACAGGCGCGCTCATCAATCTGGGCGGGTACTGGGTGCTGCAGGAGAATGCCGTGAACGTTGGGGTCATTATTCAGTTCGTCGATTTTTGCCAGGAGTTCTTCGGTCGTGGTGCTCGATGGCATCTCAACCGCCATAGAGTCCATGCCGACGCGTCGGCAAGCGTTGCCTTTCATCTTTACATAGGTCGCAGAGGCGGGGTCGTCGCCCACCAGAATGGTGGCGAGAATCGGGGTTTTGCCGCCGGACTTTTCCTTGAGTACTGACACCCGCTCAGCGAGTTGTTGTTCCCAGCTTGCCGCCAGTGCTTTGCCGTCCAGAATCTGTGCCGCCATCCCGGTCATTCTCCGAAAAAAGATGATTGAAATTAGGCTGTTATTGTCGCACGCCGTGAATCGACAGGCCAAGGAAGAGGGCGTGTTTTTTTTGCTAAACTTGTTGACGCCTCTGGGGTGGCTGCGTATCATGCGCAGCTCCTGTAGCGGGGCATGAGTTACACGTTAATCGGGGTATAGCGCAGTCTGGTAGCGCGCCTGCTTTGGGAGCAGGATGTCGGGAGTTCGAATCTCTCTACCCCGACCAATTTTTTGATGGTACTTGCGGCTATTAGCCGTTCAATAATGGCGCCCGTAGCTCAACTGGATAGAG
>MDTC01074812.1_pt1 | contig 54455 bp, 47 predicted proteins | sample 811181 | NCBI WGS metagenome assembly MDTC01 (sample SAMN05326644, study PRJNA326480) | marine metagenome | isolation source: seawater | place: Pacific Ocean: North | collected 2011 | reverse complement strand
TTCCAAATAGAATTAGACAATTCCAAGATTCCAGATTGTGCTCTTGCAACTCTGACGGGATCCACAAATTCTTCAAATCACTTGAAACTCAAAAGTATAATTGAGCAAAAGTACCATCGTGAGACTATGGACGAAGATGGGTACTTAGCCCACTTAGTAAAATCATCAATATCTAGAGCATTCCAATTAAGTTCATCATCCGAGGCAGTAGAAGCAAAGCTAATAGGCTGTGGCCGAACTGGCAATCAGACAATGTTGTGGTTTGTTTGGCCTTCTATTCTCCCAAACCACGGTGGCGGAGAAGCAACGACGTCAAATCCTCTACAGTAATGTGATAACACCGGACTGCATTCAGGTTCCTCAAGTCCTTGAGCTCGGAATAAATCTCCACTGTATTTAGCATCCTCCAAGCCAATCGGATCATATGGACGGTGCACAACGAAGCTTGGAAAAGAAGAGTAACTAGACTTTCGCTTGCTCCAAAAACAATATCGCTCCAAAAGAAAATCGCTGAGCGAATTCTTGTAATCTGAAACATTGGAGAGAGGAGTACTGGCGGAAATCGAAGCCGTAGTAAATCCTTCAGAACTTTTCCTTCTGGATTCCCAGACATAGCCGGTAGCATCGCGGCACATTGATATATTTGACTTGTAATAGGGAAGTCCAAAGAGCAATCGCGCCCCCCATGTGGCTAAAAGATCCGAAGAGTCCAAAGAATAAAACCAAACCCCTTTTTTCCCATCAGGACCTACAACGTAAGTCCGGAGATTAACTTCAAGAAAATCATTCCAAGCTAGTTGTCGGAGAGGGAAAATCTTAAGATTCGTCAACTTGAAGGCGACTACGCTTATCCAAGCGCGGTCATCGAAAAGGTCTACTTTCAAATCGTTGGGCAAAGTAAGTCTCAAGGCACTCTCTGAAATTGGCCAATGAAGGAATAATAAATCATCCCATGTTTGGGTAATGAAAGGAAAAACTGGAATTACATTCTTCAAGTTATTGGAGCCGATGGATATTACTGAGGAAAGATCTCTTCCAAAGCCCGTCGCCGAAAATTAAAAATAGTTTCAAGATTTCTACGAACGAACAACCAGTGAGAAATTTTACCTAAGGGACCAAATGGCAAAGCATAACGAATCTCATCGGTCATGGAAGTTCCCCCTTCAACCTCCAGTAAACTGTGGCGATGAATCCATAATCGGTAAGGTCCCACCCTCTGTTCATCGACAAAACAAAGTCCATGTTCGAGATATTTGATTTCAGTGAGCCAAGAAATTCTCCCCAACACAGGAACCTTCACACGATACTCGATAAAATCGCCGGAGTTTATTTGCTTAGGAACCTCTCCGACGATCTGAAATCCCATTTCGGGTGGGGTGATAAGGTTTAGATTACCCGGGGAAGAAACAAAGTCCCAAAGAACTGAGCGAGAGACCGGCAGAAACTGAGTTTGGCTCAAGGAATACATGATACAGAACATATATATTAACTGAAATTAGACAACCACACCTTGACGAGAGTCATCTAGTCCAATAGCAACACTCTTATGAAAACAAAATTGCTGCCAATCCTTTTGACACTTGCTTTGGTACAGAGCCCTATCTGGTCAAAAGAACAGGGCTTCATGTCTGATGCCGCGGCCGTTCGCTTGTCGTTTTCAGGTTCACCTAAAACACCTCTCAAAGGAACTTCCACAGAGCTAGGTTTTAGCCAGTGGACTTTAATTACTCCTTTGTTCTACAAAAAAGGAGATGCTTGGTTCTTTGCCGCAGGACTTCGGTATGAAGCTACAGATGTGAATTTTTCAGACCCTTCTCTTTTGAATGAGAATTGGCTGCAATCCATTGATTTCCCTTTTCTTTTAATGAAAGAACAATCTGAAAAGCTAAACTGGATGCTTCTCTTCAATCCGACCATTGCGGGCGATTACGAAAGTATCGATGCAGACACATTCAATTATCTGACTATTCTAGGTGCTAGATATCGTACAAGTGAAACCTTCCAATGGTTCTTCGGAGCCGTGCACACGACCGGATACGATGACAACCTATTTCTTCCAGCCATTGGTTTTTATTGGGCACCCTCCGAACGCTACGATCTACTGTTTGCAGGACCATACCTGAGATACAAGTACTCGATTACAGATTCGCTGGATTTTATTCTTGGAGGTCGCTTTTCAGGATCCAAGTGGAATACCAGAGCTAATTATGGAGAGAGAGACTTTCGCCTAAAAGCCTATCGAACAAGTGCAACTTTTCAATGGGACATCCATGAAAAGCATGCTCTTTTGGCTTCCTTCGGTTTGGAGTTTGCAAGAGAAGTCGAGATCAAGGCATCGGATGGGGTGTTGATGCTGGAAAAAGATCTAGAAAATGCTCCCTATTTCGAATTAGGTTATCGTTTCAGATTCTGAAAAGATTCAAAACCAAAGTAAGGAAATCAAACGACTTGCGTTATTGATTCAGCAGCTTCCCATCCGGAAATTGCCGCATTCTCGATTCGTTCTCCTCCAAAACTATCACCAGCTAGACTCAAGCGACTTTCCGAGGAGTGAAAATGAGACTCTCCAAAGGTAACCGAAGGCTTGGCAAAGTGCCACCGGTGAATGGTCCATTCTGAGATTTTTGCCTGCATCAGCCGTTCTACTAAAGGGACCAAAGAAAGAACTGCATCTTTATCGGGAACATTCCAAATTTCATCCGAAAACTTCGCTGAGGCATGAAGAGTGAAAGCGGGCTTTTGAGAAATTCCTTTCACTTGATTATCCGCTAACCAATCAACTTGGGGGGTAGGATGAGTAATAATTCCAGGATAGGGAATTGACGATACACGATCAAGCAAGCCATAGAGGGCCAGACAACGACTATAACGAATATTCTTCAAATTACTCATCACTTCGGGTTTAAACTCGAAATTACTACGAGAAAAAAGATTGAGCATTTGAGGCACAGGCAGAGTGAGAACTAAATGATCCGCTTGAAGGGATCTTCCACTAGTTCCTGCCTCCTTAACTGTCCAAGAACCTCCCGACCACTTAATGAATTCTACAAAAAAGTTCTTCTCGACTTTTACATTTCTCAATAAATGTTTTGCTGGATCGGTCATCCCCAAAACTCCTCGAAACCTAGAATGGTCAGTTAAATCCGAGCGGTTAGGAACATGATCATACCATTCGACAACGGAATCACCATTTCGCCATTCCTGGAGATATCCTAGCAAGCGGTTATCTCGGATAGTAAAAAATTGCGCTCCATGATCTATTGCTGCTCCGTTCATTCGTCGCGTGGACATACGCCCTCCTACTCCTCGCCCTTTTTCAACTACCGTAACCTCATGCCCAGTATCTAATAAACGACGAGCACAAATGCAGCCCGATATTCCTGCCCCAACAACTATCAATTTCATGAAGAGAACTATACCCTTGAAAGGGAAAAATTAAACTAACTTTTCAAGATGAGGTTGGATTAAGCGACTTTTACGCTAATTTGAATGCATAAAAATGAAATTTAAGATAAGGCATGCCTCAGAGCGTGGAAAATTGGTATCAGGGTGGCTGCATGCTCGCTTCACTTTTTCTTTTTCCGACTATCATGACCCCAGTCATTCGGGGTTTCGTTCCATAAAGGTCATCAACAACGACTTAATTGAACCCGGCGGAGGTTTTGCCTCTCATCCCCACAGCGACATGGAAATCTTCACCTACGTCTTAAAGGGGTCCTTGGAACACAAGGACAGCATGGGGAACGGCTCAATCCTTTCTGAAGGACAACTTCAATACATGAGCGCGGGCAAGGGAATCCTTCACAGCGAATTCAATCCATCGAAGAAAAAGCAAACGGAACTTTATCAAATTTGGTTGGAACCGAACCAACAAGGAGGCCCGCCACTTTACAAAGAGGTTGATGTGTCTTCGAGAATGCCCTCAGAAGATCTCAAAATCCTTTTTTCGGGAAACGGCCGTGACGACTCCACGGTTATTCGTCAAAATGCAGAATTTTCATTAGGTAAACTCAACGCTGGAGGATTCCTTGGACTAAAACCGAATCCAATGTTTCCCTTTGGTTGGATTCAAGTAGTTAAGGGATCTCTCCAGGCAGGAAAACACCAACTAAATAAGGCCGATGGGTTAGCAGTCGAAAACTGGACCGCAGAACTCAAGATAAAAGCTCGAGATAATTCCGAATTCTTACTTTTTCACCTTCAATGAATTCTCAAAACGCGGGAAAACGAGAGCTGTTCCAAAATAAACTGATAACCTACGACCTTCCGGATGCGAAGATTGAGTACTATCCAGATTTTTTTTCTCATGCGACATCCGATCAAATGCTCAGGAACTTGATCCAAAATATCAAATGGCGTCAAAATACAATTCAGTTTTACGGTAAGAGAAGCTTAGTTCCGAGACTAGAGGCTTGGTATGGGGACGAGGGGAAAAGCTATTCCTATTCGGGCATAAAAATGAATCCCCAGCCATGGAATGAATTACTCTTAGAAATCAAACTAGTTTTAGAAGCATTTAGCAAAACACCCTTCAACTCCGTTCTAATTAACTATTATCGTAATGGAAAAGACAGGGTGGCCTGGCATAGCGATGACGAAAAGGAACTAGGCCGAAACCCGGTCATTGGTTCGATCAGTTTTGGAGCCGAACGAAGGTTCAAACTCAGGCATAGAAAATATAAAAAAAATGGCCATAAGGCGGAAATCAAATTAGAGAACGGCAGCTTATTGTTAATGAAAGGCGAAACCCAGCATCATTGGATGCACGAAATACCTCGTAGTTCCCTGCCAATAGGTCCTCGAGTAAATCTGACTTTCAGATGCATTCGATAAGGATTTTGTAATCATCAAAGGAAGAAATTCCTCACATCAACCTCCGCAGAATTAAACTCAAATTCTAAAGTTTTATTGAACCGAAAGCCTATTGTGAACGAAAAAGAAAATATGATTACCACTTTTAAGACATTCATAATACTGTTGCTGTTTTCAACTAGTCTAAACGCAAACGAACTCATGCAACGGAAAACACCTGTCGGCGAAATAAAAGTAATACAACTCCCCAAAAGGGTAGCTTTAGAGGCCCACTCCAAGGAATCATATTTCAATGCTGACAATGGTCTCTTCCGCAACTTGTTTAGCTACATCAACGCCAATGACATTTCCATGACAACACCAGTGGAAGCAGAAATAAATCCCGGATCAATGAGGTTTTTCGTTGGAAAAGATGATCAACGGAAAGCTATAAAGTCCACATCGGAAGTAGTTGTAAGAACCATCGATCCGCTTGTTGTTTTGACAATAGGAATCCGAGGCAGTTATTCGGAAGATCGGTTTCACAAAAACCATAAGCGTCTGCTTTCATGGATCAACAAGAACAAAGAATATGAAGCGATTTCCGAAGCTTACGCGGTTTATTGGAATGGGCCTTTCGTTCCGGGAATCTTTAAACGCTCGGAAGTTCATTTGCCGATCGTAAAAAAGAAAATCGACAAACAAAAACCAAAACTAAAAATTGACAATACAAGATGAGACAATTCTTACTCCTCCTAACAATGGCAATCACAACTAATATTGACGCCAAACCAGTCTATGACCTTAAACTCCTCGATATTGATGGAAAAGAAACATCTCTGGCAGAGTACAAGGGCAAAGTCATGCTAATAGTAAACGTAGCATCAAGGTGTGGATTCACTAAGCAATACAAGGGACTTGAAGATCTTTATGTTCAATACAAATCCATGGGATTGGTTGTATGTGGTTTCCCATGCAACCAATTCGGAAATCAAGAACCAGCGAATGAGACAGAGATAAAATCATTTTGCACGACTAAGTTCGGGGTCACCTTTCCCATGTTTTCTAAAATAGATGTGAACGGAGCGACAAGACATCCGCTGTACGAGAAGCTAGTCGGCAAAGACTCCCAAACGAAAGGGAACATAAAATGGAACTTCACTAAAATCTTGGTCGGGAGGGACGGCAATCCGATTGACAGATTCGGTTCCCTGACGTCTCCATCTTCGGGTAAACTCCGCAAAGCCATTGAAAAAGCGCTTGAAGAATAAAGAACTTATGGAACTTCCAACTCTATTGATTAACGCGGCAACGGTTTGTTCCTCGGTACTGCTGTCGGGTTGCGTTAATATTGAGTGGAGAGGAGGAATGACTCCTTCCTTGAACTGGAAGGGAAATGGAAACGAGAGCGTGCTCTCAACACACAATGCTGAAGCCAAAGATTTTCGCCTCAAAGGAAAATCAACGACTGCGGACTGGCCGGACTTTCGAGGACCTGACCGGCTTGGCATCGCCCCCGAGCAAGGGGTCGACATTGACTGGCAAACCGAGCCGGTTACACTATGGCGACAACCTACAGGCAGAGGGCACGCGTCCGTCATAATAGTTGGAAATCGATGTTACACATTGGGGCAGCAGGGAGAATTCGAAGACCTGACCTGCGCTTCGATGCAGAATGGATCGACCATATGGAATTATCAAAGGAAAGAACGATGGAACGATTCCATGGGAGGACCGGGTCCCCGAAGCACACCCGTATATTTCAAGGGAATGATTTTTTACCTTTCCGCCAGAGGTATGCTGACTTGCTTGGAGGCAGATTCCGGTAAAAAATTATGGGAACAAGCCACTTTGGATCCAGATTACGATTATCCGCATTGGGGAATAGCCTGCTCGCCACTAGTGTTCGAAAACATGATCATAGTCTCTCCGGGTGGTGATTCCGGAGCAGTTAAATCCTATGACGTCGAAACGGGCAAACTCGTTTGGACAGCCGAACTCAAAGGTGCCGGAACTTACCTTTCACCCTCGATTCTCAGTTTACTTGGAAAGAAATTCCTTACAGTTGCCGTCGAAGGTAAGTTGTGTGGTCTTGACCCTGTATCAGGAAAAACTTTGTGGGAGTATCCATGGAAAATCTTCATGAATAACGCCCAGATTGCGCAACCCCTTGAATTGTCGGACGATGTTTTTCTGCTCTCCGCGGGTTACGGCAAGGGTGCGGAAGCTATTCGCTTGAAGAAAAATCCGAACGGATATGCCAAAGAAAAAGTCTGGAAATCAAAAAATCTCAAAACAAAATTTTCCAGTCCTATTTTGAGAGACGGCTTTCTCTACGGTTTTAGCGAGAATTCACTAAACTGCTTGGACGCAACAACGGGACAACTCAGGTGGCGAGGGAAGAAATACGGATATGGCCGAATACTACTTGCCAAGGACAAGTTGCTGATCCTCGGGAACACGGGTACGCTCAGCATCGTCGAGGCTAGTCCGGACGCCTTCGAGGAAATCGCCTTCCATCAAGTTTTGAGTAAAGAGCGTTGCTGGAATGGACCTGCACTTGTCGGTGGTTATCTAGTGGTCCGAAACGGCAGCGAAATCGCCTGCTACGACCTCGCCAAACACTAATAATTCCTAGCTAGCTACAGGTAATTCCTTCCAATTGGTCGTGTAGCGGGGAGTGCGACTTTCTCGTTTCATACTCCATGACCGGTTTACACCTTGAGCGGCAAGAAAACCGGCGTTCGGTCCATAGGTGGCCACGACTTGCTCCATCGATCGAACAAATCTTTTACGGTTCTCGCTGCCGTGTGCCTCGAAGAGTAAACCTTGGCTTCGCTTGCTTGAGACGAGGTCGAGCAGGATCACCCCGGCCTTTTTGTAGGCGAAACCTTGGCGGTAAATAGAGCGCAACAGAATCTTCGCGTTAGTGACGATACGTATAGGGTCGTCGGTCGGTTCGTCGAATGCCAAGGTTCGCGAGTTGGCGTACTGAGGAAGGTTTTCGCTGAAGCGATTGGTGGTGAGGAATACCTGTATACCCGAAGCAAGCGATCCTTCCTTACGAACCTTACCACTGGCCTTGACGGCGTAATTCGCCACGGCTTCTTCCAAATCTTCAAGTTCCGTCACGGGCTGCCCGAAGGATCGCGAAGAACAAGTGTTCTTCTTGGGCTGGGGCACCTCCTCCATACCTATGCAGCGAAGACCGCCGAGTTCCCTCTGCGTGCGTTCCAGCGTAACGCCGCCAACGGAACGAATGGCCGAGGTCGGTGCTTCCTTCAAACCAAGTGCATTGCGAACACCAATTCTACGGAGCCGAATACCCAACCTTCGCCCCACCCCCCAGATATTCTCCACCTCGACTTTTGCAAAAGCCTCCGAATCCGTCTCTCGAATCTCAAGGCATCCCGCTCCATCCTTTTTAGAAAGACGATTGGCAAGCTTGGATAAAGTCTTTGTGGGCCCCAAGCCAATCGATATCGGAATACCTGTCCAGCGTCTTACGGTCTCACGAATTCTCCGCGAAAGATGGAGGGGGCTTTCAACTCCGTCGAAGTTAAGAAAGGATTCATCTATGGAATAAACCTCCATCTCCGGTGCAAAGCGAGAGAGCACGGAAACGACTCGACGAGACATATCGCCGTAGAGCTCGTAGTTGGAAGACAGAACCGTCACGCCGTTACGTTCGCAAAGATTCTTCACCTGATGGTACGGTGCTCCCATGGAAATTCCGAGTTCCTTGGCCTCGTTGGAACGAGCCACGGCGCAACCGTCGTTGTTGGACAGGACGATCACGGGGCGACCTTCCAGCGAAGGTCGAAAAACTCTTTCACAGGATACGTAGAAGTTATTGCAGTCCGCCAACGCGATCACAGGGGATGGATCACGTTGGTAACGACACCCCACATGCGAATATCGTCCTCTTCATGAAGAGACAGGGACTTGTAAGCCGGATTCTCCGGAGCCAACCGGACCTTACCGTCGCGACGAGTGTAACGCTTCACCGTCAGCTCCCCGTTGATGCAAGCAATCACTACTTTGCCGTTCGTTATTTCGGCGCTACGATCTACAACTAGAAGGTCTCCATCGTGAATACCGGCCCCAACCATTGACTCACCTTGAGCTCGAACGAAAAAAGTGGCGGCAGGTTCACGCACCAAGTGCTCGTTTAAGTCGAGTGCGGATTCAACATAGTCATCGGCCGGAGAAGGAAAACCTGCGGAGACTCCAGCGGCATACAGGGGCAAGGCGTATTCCTTTTCACGAACGAAGCGAAGGACTCGATCCACTTGGCTCAACGGGATTCGAACAGGGCGCGTAGTCTCTCCATACGTACCGCCACCCGCAGGTCTGCCCGCTCCTGTTCGCTTACCACCTCTGCTCATATCCTTTGAAATACGTTACTGAATTCAAAAGGTCAAGCAACACAGACCGAAATGTGATCCATCGCTACGCCTTTTACGATATCATTAATGTGAAAACAGAAAACAAACTCACATCCACCGTGCATGTAATAGCAGGAGCCTCAAAAGGCATAGGGAGGGCACTCGTGGAAAAAGCCGGAAAAGCCGGGCAAGAAATTTTCGCCATTTCTCGCAGTACTCCGAAAATACCTTCTGAGCACGGACAATGGATAAAAGGTGACGTCGCCCACCCGGAAGATTTTATCGAGCAGTTGCCGCCAGTAGTAAACAGTGTCACCTTCTGTCCGGGTAAAGTGATTCTCGGTCCTATTAAAAGACTTAAGGCCGAACACATGGAGGAGGCTTATCGCACCAATGTACTGGACGCTTTCAAATTAATACAAAGCATCCTGCCAAGACTCACACAAGATGAAAAAGGATCCATCGTATTCCTTTCCTCCGTAGCGGCAAGTACAGGACTGCCAAGCCACTGTGCGATTTCCGCGGCAAAATCAGCACTAGAAGGTTTTGCCATTGCATTAGCTGCCGACCTCGCACCAAAAGTTCGGGTAAATGTAGTTGCTCCGACCTTGACCCCTACCGAAATGGGGCTAGGCATGGTTGGCGGAGACAAAATGATACCAATAATTGAAAATAGGCACCCTTTGAAAAAACTACCGTCCAGCGATGAAATAGCCGCCACGATTAATTTTTTGCACTCGCGACATGCGGCTTCAATCACGGGGCAAGTGCTAAAGGTGGATGCAGGACTTTCCAGCCTTCGTCTCAATGACCGCTGAAAAAGACCTTTCGGCAAAACCGCGGGCAATCGTTTGGTTTCGCAAAGATCTTCGCATTCGGGACAACCCGGCATTGGAAGCTGCATACGAGGCTGGTAAAGAAATTATACCAGTATTCATCTGGAATGAGAATGAAGGCGATCAGTGGAGTCCGGGAGCGGCTTCAAGATGGTGGCTACATCAATCGCTTAAAGATCTCGGGCAATCGATAGCATCACTGAACGGAAGATTAATCTTACGTAAAGGATTAGCCGAGGACGTCTTGCCTCAACTCGCAAAATCAGTCGGTGCTGACGTTGTACTTTTCAATCGGGTTTACGACTCGGCCGGGCAGAAAACTCAAGTTTCGGTTGAAACTGCCCTGAGACGGACGGACGTTAAATCTCAATCATATAATGCTTCACTACTTAATGAACCATGGGAAATCAAAAATGGTTCAGGGAAACCCTATCAAGTCTTCACTCCGTATTGGAGAGCCTCTCGCTCAGGAATTTACAGAAAACCTTCATCATATGAACCAGCCAATCTTGCGTTCAACGGTCTCGATTCCAAATCTGAGAAGTTAAATGACCTTAGCTTATTGCCCAATCACCCTTGGCATACAAAGCTACATTCGCATTGGACTGTTTCGGAAGATGAAGGACATAGAATGATTAGCCGCACAACCGAAGAAGTGACTAGGTATTACTCCAATCGAAGAAATACTCCGTCGATCGACGGTACATCAAGGCTATCTCCTTTTTTAGCGTGGGGCAACGTTAGCCCTCGCCAGGTTTGTCACGCTGTCCTTCATGCAGATGGTCATTCCGGAACAAGGGGTGAAAACAAATTTCTGACCGAGATCGGATGGAGGGAGTTTTCCTATCATTTACTTTATCATTTTCCTCTTTCCACTGAAAATCCATTGAGACCGAAGTACGCGGCATTCCCATGGAGAAAAGATGCCAAAGCACTTTCCCACTGGCAGTTTGGGAAAACGGGTTACCCCTTAGTGGATGCCGGGATGAAACAGCTCTACGAAACTGGATGGATGCACAATCGGGTCCGCATGGTCGTTGCATCTTTCCTCGTCAAGCACCTCCTCCTTTCTTGGTCTGAAGGTGCCAGATGGTTTTGGGATACATTGGTCGATGCCGACCTCGCAAGTAACACTCAAGGTTGGCAATGGGCAGCAGGATGCGGCGCTGACGCGGCACCATATTTTAGGATTTTCAACCCAATTCTTCAAGGAGAGAAGTTCGACAGATCAGGCAAGTATGTTCGTAAGTGGATTGAGCCATTACAAGATTTGCCTTCCAAATGGCTCTTCAAACCTTGGGAGGCACCCACAAGTGTTCTTACCCAAAGCAATGTGACATTGGGACAAAACTACCCACGACCATGCGTTGATCATCCTGAAGCTCGAGCAAGAGCCTTGGAGGCGTTGGCGACATTACCCAAGAACTGATAAGCTATGGCTCCTTCCTCTTCGCTCCGGAGACTACTCGTTATTCTAGGGGACCAGCTCGATTACGATCGTTTCGTTCCGGACGACTTTGATTCGAATACGGATCTTTTTTGGATGGCAGAAGCTTCCGAGGAATCTACTCATGTCTTATCCAACAAACACAGGATAGTCTACTTCCTATCCTCCATGAGGCATTTCCGAGATCATTTGCGATCAATCAACATTCCCATTCGCTATCATTCACTCGAACATCACGATGAAGATTCTTCGCTCTCTTATCTCTTGAGGAAGGATATTCTCGAATTGAATCCACTCGAAGTTTCAATAGTTAAACCTGGAGACTTTCGAGTTGAGGCATCCATTCGCTCAGTTTGTCGAGAAACAGGATCAGAATTAAACATCCGACACGACCTTCATTTCATTTGTAAGGAAAATCAGTTTGAAGAGCATGCCGCCAATAGAAAATCTCTACGACTTGAATTCTTCTACAGAGAAATGCGTCGCAAGAACAATATCCTCATGGAAAAAAGCGATCCGACAGGAGGCTCTTGGAACTATGATAAGGAAAACAGAGAAAGCTTCAAAAAAACAGGTCCACCAAGCACCGCTCCTTCCTATGAGGAAACACCTGACCGATTGACCCGCGAGGTAATTTCCTTGGTGGAAAAAAGATTCCCCGACCATCCCGGAGACCTATCCCATTTTCATTGGCCGGTAACACCGCGAGACGCTCAATCTCAGTTGGACAAATTTGTCTGCGAGGGCCTTCCTCTGTTCGGACGTTTTCAGGATGCAATGTGGCAGGATCAAAAAACCCTTTTTCATTCTCTGGTGGCGGCACCGCTTAACCTAAGATTGCTGGATCCGTTAAAAGTTATTCGGCAAGTAGAAAGAGCCTATGACGAGGGTAATGCCCCCCTAGCGGCAACGGAAGGATTTATTCGGCAGGTACTTGGATGGCGTGAGTACGTGCGAGGCATTTACCACATGTACATGCCCGGGTACAGGGAATCCAACTTCTTTGAGGCAAGCGAAACCTTGCCTAACTTTTTTTGGACGGGCGAAACCGAGATGGCATGCATGAAGAGTTGTCTGACCCAAGTACTCGATACAGGATATGGTCACCATATTCAACGACTCATGGTTATCGGACTTTACTCCTTGCTTCGGGGAGTGAACCCACAAGAGATCAACAACTGGTTTCTTGCCTCATATGTGGACGCGGTGGACTGGGTGACTACCCCAAACGTAATCGGTATGTCGCAATTCGCGGATGGGGGATTATTGGCATCCAAACCATACTCTGCAACGGGTGCTTACGTTAATCGGATGAGTAACTATTGTAAAAGTTGCCAATATAACCCTAAGGAATCGGTTGGACCAAAGGCTTGCCCTTTCACCACTCTGTATTGGAACTTCCTAGCTCGCCATCGCGAACGCCTGTCAGGAAACCAACGAATGGTCATGCAAATGAGGAATCTCGAACGTATGGATGAAGGAAAGCTTAATGGGATTAGAAAAGCAGCAGATTCCCTGCTCCATCAATCGAACTAGAGTCACGCTCTGAATCGCTACATTTCATTCCGGAGAAACCTCGAATCTCATCTAGCGTGCAAGCATCATTAGCTGTCTTGTCCTTACGCCATCGCTTAATCCGGGGAAACCTCAAGGCAACACCGGACTTGTGACGATTCGATATGTTCACGCCTTCGAAAGCGATCTCAAACACAAGCTCCGGCTTAACGCCTCTAACAGGTCCGAATCTCCCCGAAATATTTTTTCTAATGAAATCGTCGACCTGCTCAATTTGCTTATTTTTAAGACCTGAGTACGCTTTCGCTACAGTAAGGAGTTCACCATCACGCCACACCGCAAATGAATAATCACTATAAAGGTTAGCTCGCTTGCCATGGCCCAATTGAGCGCTGACCAAGACCATGTCAGCGAGAAAGGGATCGACTTTCCATTTATACCAACACCCCTTGACTCTTCCACTATCATAGCGAGAGTTTCTTTTTTTTAGCATGAATCCCTCGACTCTTCTCTCCCGAGATTCTTCACGAAGCCTGCTCAAGGTAATCCAATCCTTTTCATCCACCAAGGGAGAAAGGCCTACTGGAAATTTTGATGGTAAAAATTCTAGGACAGCTTCCAGCTTCTCTCGCCGAAAGGATAGAGGACGTTCTCGTAAATCTTGGCCATCGATTGCCAGAATATCATAGGCGATGAAACGCACCGGAACCCTCTGCAAAATCGAAAGACCCGGATTCTTGCGACCAAGCCTCTGTTGTAATTCTGAGAAAGAGCCTAAACCATCTGACCCCCAAGACATAATTTCCCCGTCCAAGCAAATGTCGTGAGGGATTAATTTACTCGCCTCAATAATTTCGGGAAAAGAATGGCCCACTGATTCGTCTCCTCTAGACCAAAGCATGGAAATACCTGCATTAATAATCAATTGAGCTCGAATGCCATCCCACTTCCACTCGACTTGCCAATCCTTGCAAATCCCTAGACTTTCAGGTTTTTCCTGTAGGGGATAGGCTAAACAAAAAGGAAAAGGCACACACAAACGGGAATCATCTGAAGAAGGTTTTAAAATGTCATCCATTCTCAAGCTATCGGGATTCCAGTTCCCAGATAACTTCTGAGCAATAAAGGCAGGCTCAACCTTGCCCACTCTTGCTAAAGCCTTGTAAAGATTACCTGAAGAGATGCCCATTCTAAATCCTCCGGTTAGCAATTTGTAGAACGGGAGTAAGTCTTTAGATCTTAAATAATTACACGCCTCCCGGAGTCGGTCTCGCTTCTCATCAAAAGACATATCTACAAGTGGACGAATATACCTTTGAACAATTTCGTTAAGCCCTTTAACCGGAGGTATCCCCCCAGCGCCATGAACCAATAGCGAAACCGTCTCCGCTAAATCACCCACATTCTGATGACATTCTTCTACCAACCATACGGGAAGGCCGCTAAAATGTGATGCAAATAGACGTAATTCAGATGTTTTTAAAGCGCCTTTTATTCGGTTTCCATTTAGAAACCAACATACCCAGATGGCATCCTTCGGGTCGGCCTCCAAAAAATAATTAACGAGAAAATCCAACCGAGCGTTTGTCTTGGTCGTAGAATCCAAATCATGAAAAAGCTGAGAGAAAAGCTTCATACCCTTAGACCAATAGCTCCTGGCGTCCGCGTCCGTAACCCTGCAATATCGAGGCATCAATACCTATCTCAACCAAATAACGACTTAAGGATTCACCATTGCCATGGGTAATTTTGACGCTCTCTGCTCCAGTAGCAACAATTACATCCAGCAAACCTTTCCAATCAGCGTGATCGGAGAGAACGAAACCTTTGTCAAAATTACGACGGCGACGAAGTCCGCGTAAGGCCATCCAACCAGAGGCAAAAGCACGTTTGGCGAGTCCGAATTGCTTAAGCAAAGAAGAGTCCTCAACTATTGGCGGAGCAACGATCAGTCCTTTGGTGTAATTCTGCTTCGAACCTTGGCCAATTTTTTCGACTAGCGGCATGTTAACACCGAACTTTTCGTAAATCGGTAAAAATGGAGATACTGCATTGTGAATAAAGATCGGACCAATACTTCTATCTACACCAGCCAAAATCCGCTGAGCTTTTCCTAAAGAATAGGCAAATAGAATGGAGGGAATTTCACGCTCAGCATTATTGAGCCACCAATCATTAATCTGAATGTAAACATCATCTTCCGGTAACCATTCGAAAACAGGCAGAGCAAATGTACTCTCAGTCACAAAACCATGACAATTGATAACTTCGAATGATTCACAAGTTCGGTCAGATTGGGTTTTGTAGTCACCGCTAACCACCCAAACCCGCCCCCCGACCTCTACTCTGACTTGGCAGGAACCTAGAATGTGCCCAGCGGGATGGAGAGAAACGAAAGCATCGCCTATTTTGATTATTTCGCCAAAAGGGATGGATTCAATTTTAGCTTTTAATCCTAATCGAATCCTGAGCAGAGGCTTTGTATTATCAGAGCAAAGGTATGAAGCATGACCACCTCGGGCATGGTCACTGTGTGCGTGAGTTATAACTGCAAGATCAACCTTTCCCCGGGGGTCGATAAAAAATCCTCCTGCAGGGCAAAACAAACCCTCTCGTCTACTTTCCAAAATACATGGCATAAAAGAAAATTAATCAAGAACTCATCAATTCTCAAAAAACAAAAGCTATACACCGTCGAAAACCATAAGGGCTGATTCTCTCTGAGCAGGACAATGTAAAAAATTCCCAAAAAAGAATTTCAAATATGATCCAAACTCTACCACGGATCGAAAATAAAGGTATGAACCTTAACGTAAAAGATGAAAAATCTTACGGTATTAACGCCGGGCATGACCCGATTGGAAGATTCATGACCGATCTATCGAGAAAGCCACCTCCGTCCAAATTGGAATGCGACAAACTATTCGAGAGGTTAAGAAGCGGATCCAAGAGTGCAAGAAAAGAACTTATTGAAAGGCACTTGAGGTTAGTTGCTTCGGTTGCTTTGAAATTCAGAAATTCGCAAATGCCCATTGAGGATTTAATGGCCGAAGGGATAACTGGACTTATAATTTCGATAGATAAGTTTGACCATACAAGGGGACTGAAATTAGGAACTTATGCGGCATGGTGGATTAGGCAAAGGATACAAAGATACATCAGCAAATTGCACGGAGCGGTATCAGTACCCCATGATGTTTTCCAAGGCAACAAACGCAAGAAAGGGATTGAATCACAACTTCAAATCGATCTGGGCAGAGAACCCACGAACAAAGAAATCAAAAGTAATATTGGGTACGAAAGAAATTTGGCCAACAGAGTCAAAATGGCTCCGTTGTCATCCACATCGATTGATAAAACAATTAATGACACCGACCTTACGTTAGCTGACCTCCTAACATCAGAAGAAGATGAAAAAGCTTCCTACAGAGAGAACGGATCACTTGCGGATGATTTCAAGGTTGCTGTGGATTTCCTAGACAATCGTGAGAAAAAAGTTATATCGATGAGGTTTGGATTGGGAAATCGATTACCGATGAAACTTGAAGAAATCTCGAACGAATTGAAAGTATCCGCCGAAAGAGTCAGACAAATTGAAGCTAGAAGTCTAAGAAAATTAAGAGCTATTATTTTGCGCAATGGAAAGTTGGACTTTCGGAAACTTGATCAATTCGTGAATTTAGATATGAGTAAAAAAGACAGTATGAGCCCATTGGAACTGACGCTTGCCCTTAAAACAGCTGCCTAAAAAATGTTTTCAGCAGTACTTCGTTGGATCTTACCTCCTCCTGAAACCTTTGAAAAACCAGTCGAAGGAAAAGAAAAGATAGAGTGGTTCAGGTGCCTTCCCTACATATTAATACACTTGGCTCTGATTGGAGTTTTGTTTGTAGATTTCTCCTGGTGGTGTCTAGCACTGGCTCTTGCATCGTACTGCATACGGATGTTTTCAATAACCGCCTTCTACCACAGATATTTCTCACACAGGGCATTCGAAACTAGTCGCATTGTTCAGTTCATGGGTGCCTTCGTCGCGTGCAGCGCAGGACAACGAGGACCGCTGTGGTGGGCCGCTCACCATCGGCGTCACCATCGTCATTCGGACACCGATCTGGACGTACACTCACCCGTGTCCAAAAGTATTTTATGGAGCCATTCATTATGGTTCATGTCGGATTATGCTCTTCCAACATTCTTGAGAGAGATACCTGACTGGTTAAAATATCAAGAACTTAGATTCATCAACCGCTTCGACTGGATTCCTGTTTTGTCTCTAGCTTCAATTTGCTATGTTATTGGAGAATCTACTTGGGCCTCTTCCAGCATAGGCGCCTCGGGAATGCAATTACTGGTGTGGGGATTCTTAGTTCCGACAGTTGCTTTGTACCACGCTACCTTCTCAGTTAATTCGTTGGCTCACATGTTTGGCAGTAAAAAATTCGAAACTTGTGACGAAAGCAGGAATAATGGAATAGTCTCCCTCATAACTTTGGGAGAGGGCTGGCACAACAATCACCATTTCTTCCCTAGTTCTGCCAGACAAGGTTTTTTCAGAGGACAGTTCGACCCAACCCACAGAGTTCTTCAAATGCTGTCGATCTTGGGAGTAGTTTGGGGCTTAAAAAAGACTCCGAATTGGGTTAAAGAAAAAGCTATAAGCTAAAAAGAATTGGATCGAACAAGTGAAGGTAGGAATCATTGGTTCTGGTATATCGGGATTGATATGTGCATACTTACTTCGTAGGAAATTCGATGTAACAATTTATGAATCAGATATAAAACCAGGCGGACACGTAAACACTGTTGAGGTAAAAGGGGAACGAGGAACCCAAAACATCGACACCGGCTTTATCGTATTCAACGAAAGTAATTATCCAAATTTCGTTAGCTTGCTGGATCATCTAGAAATCGAATCCAAGACAACTCGTATGGGATTTTCCGTACGTTGCGACAAATCAGGAATAGAATATAGTGGAGAAAGTTTAAGAGGATTATTTGGGGCTAAACGTAATCTGGTAGACTTCAAGCACTGGGGAATGGTTCGCGAGATATTTCGCTTTCATTCAATTGCAAAAAAAAATCTTAGAACTCAAGAATCGGTCGACGATTTCTTGTTGAAAAATCACTTTAGTCAACGCTTTCGAGATGTCTTTCTATTGCCTTTGGGCTCGGCACTTTGGTCCTGTCCATCAACAAAATTTGGAAAGTTTCCGATGGAATTCGTTATAGACTTCCTGTCCAATCATAAAATGCTTCAATCATTTGACCGTCCGATTTGGCGTGTGCTTAAAGACGGTTCTCGCGCCTATGTGGATCAAATGGTTAAGAATATTGGGAACAGACTTCACCTGAATACTCCCGTCAAAAGGGTCTCCAGATCTAAAGAAGGAGTAAATATAGAACTACAAGATGGAACAAATGCCAGATTTGACGAAGTAATACTAGCCTGCCACGCAGACCAGTCTCTCAAGATGATAGACCAACCTACGCATGAGGAGAAAAAACTCTTAGAAGCCTTTCCCTACGAACAAAACTTAATATCTCTGCATAGTGACGATTCCCTGCTTCCACGCCGCAATTCTGCTAGAGCAAGTTGGAATGCTCATATACCTGAGGCTCATTCAGAAAAGGCAACGGTTACTTACGACATGAATATCCTACAAGGACTTAGTTGCTCTCAACCCTTTTGCGTTTCCCTAAATCAAGAAAGAAGCATAGAATCCAATAAGCATCACGGTGATTTCAAATTTTCTCACCCCACATACCACGAAGGGCGTAAAAGCGCCCAGAAACGACATAGAGAATTCATCCGTAACCAAGGCATTTCACTCTGCGGGGCTTACTGGGGTTATGGATTCCACGAAGATGGTCTATCCAGTGGTTTAAGAGTATGCGAGGCTTTTGGGGAAAGACTCAAATGAATAGCTGCCTTTACTTCGGCAAGGTTCGTCATCATCGCCGTTCTCCCAAGGCGCATGACCTCTGTTACAATCTCTTCATGCCCCACCTTTTCCTGAATGAACTGCCAGAAGTTTTTAAAAACCGTTGGTTATGGTCTGTTGACAGCACGAACCTATCTGCTTTTCGCCGAGAAGATTACCATAATAAAGAAATCAGTTGCTTGGATAAGGCTGTAAGGCGAACAATGACTGAACAAATTGGACGACCGATCGAAGGGCCGATTTCCATCCTGACTCATTTGCGAACTTTTGGCTATTGCTTCAATCCTATAAGCTTTTATTACGCTTGGGACAAGCAAGTGACCCGCCCTCATGCCATCATGGCGGAGATCACCAACACCCCATGGGGAGAGCGATATGCTAAAGCCTTCAGTTGGGATGATTCAGACAAAAAATCAAATGAACGCAGCAAGCATGAATTCACTAAGGAATTCCATGTTTCTCCCTTTATGGCGATGGATGTCGCCTACGATTGGCGCTTCACCTCTCCATCCAAAACACTGAAGGTTGATATGATACTCAAGGAAAAGAAAAAAGTGTTCTTTACGGCCCACCTCAATCTCCGGCGCAGAAAAATCAGCTCAGGAAATTTAGCCTGGGCGCTGGCCCGCTTTCCCATCCTTACATTTCGCATTACGGCGGGAATATATTGGAACGCCTTACTTTTGCGGCTCAAGGGGTGCCCCTTTCATTCCCATCCTAAACACTTGCCAAACTCAACTTCACATGAACAAGCAAGCAACTGAACGAACTTCGGATATACCAATCGAATTCTCGCCCAAAAGAGGTTTTTTCGAGAAGGCCTTTGTTTCACAACTTCGAAAAATCACCACTGGAACTCTGCAAATAGATACCCCCTCGGATTCTCTCATCATAGGAGATTCATCACAAGAAGGGATACATGTAGTAATTCGAGTCTCGGAAAAAGTCTTCTTTCGCAAAGCCTGCTTAGGAGGTTCGCTCGGAGTCGCAGACAGCTTTGCGAACGGAGACTGGACGACACCGGATTTAGTTATGCTTTTTCGCTTTTTCTTGCAGAATCAGGAAGCAATGGACGGCATGGAGGGAGGTTGGGCAACTTTTCTCAACAAGGTAGCAAGATGGTGCTATGCCATCGGACAAAAGAATACGATAAAGGGAAGCCGAAAAAACATCGCTCTTCACTACGACCTGGGGAACGACTTCTACGAGCTTATGCTCGACCCCACGATGACGTACTCTTGCGGCATTTTCGACACACATGAAAGCACTCTCGAGGAAGCTTCCATAGCCAAGTACGACCGTATCATAGAGCAGCTTGACATCAAACCCGGCCATCACCTTTTGGAAATCGGATGTGGTTGGGGTGGATTCGCCCACAGGCTAGCCGAAAAAACAGAAGCCAAACTAACTGCAACGACAATTTCCGAGCGGCAATACAACTACGCAGTAGATAGAATTCGTAAGAACGGATGGGAGGATCGGATCCGCATTGTCAAGCAAGACTATCGGAATTTATCTGGCAAATTCGACAGGATCGTATCGATAGAGATGATCGAGGCAGTGGGCCACGAATATCTTCCCGACTATTTTTCCAAGATTTCCGACCTGCTCGCTTCCGACGGTGCGGCTATGATTCAAGGCATCACAATGCCTGATCATCGATATGCACAATACCTCAAGGAAGTCGATTACATCCGGACGCGGGTCTTTCCCGGCAGCTGCGTTCCCTCTGCCTCGGCTATGATTGCAGCAGCGGTGGAGCGCTCCGACCTTCGCCCAGCCGCCCTCCACGACTTTGGCCATCAGTATTCCCGAACACTCCGCGAATGGCGCCTACGCTTCAAGAAGAACGAGAATAAGATCAGTTCCCTCGGGTACGACGAGTCTTTCAGAAGAGCTTGGGAATACTACCTTTGCTACTGTGAGGCGGGTTTCGAGGAAGGGTATACCGGTGACGTTCACCTTCTCCTCGCAAAGCCAAAATGCAAACTTGCCCGAGGCTTCCCGCAATGAACACTCGGTTTGCCATCCTCATCGATCTGGCGATTTTTCAATCGGCTTGGTTTGCCTGCGTACTCGCAACGCTCAGTCCCTTTCCACGCGTACTCCCTCTCGCAGGACTTGCCCTAGTTCTAACACGAGTCTCACTGACCAAACGGCTCAAGCATGCTCTACCATTTCTCTTTGCTTGTACGATACTCGGCGTCCTCGGGGACGCCCTTCTTGTGAATCTAGGATTTCTTGGATTCCCCCCCTACCCTAACCTCTGGGGTGCCCCACTATGGATGATCGCTCTCTGGCTAAATCTCGGGCTCATGCTTCACCCTCTTTTTTCTTGGTTCATCGACAACTGCCTGAGAGCCACAATCGGGTTCTCGCTAGGTGGGCTGGTCGCATACTATTCGGGAGACAAGTTAAGTGTTCTCGCTCTCGAAAAAGACTGGCAATCAGCCTTGGCCATAGCCGTTGAATGGGCTGTCGCAGGTATAGTCCTACACCTAGTCCATATTCGATTTCCCCGCAAGAAGACCCACTCATGAATATGCTCGAACTTCTCCTCTATGGCCAAGCCGGAGCTTCGATATTGATGTTTGGAGGTTGGCTGGTCGCACTCAAGATCAACAACACTTCTTACGTCGACGTCCTCTGGGCCTACGGTGTGGGTATACTTGCCTTTTGCTACCTCTATCTGTCCCGAGACCAAACCGACCCCGATCGCCTGCTCTTGCTCCAGTGCCTCGTCCTACTCTGGTCGATACGCTTGGGGACTTACCTGTTTAGGCGTTGCTTGGGGAAGCCGGAAGATTCTCGGTATGCCTACTTAAGGCAGAGCCTAGGCAAACGAGCCAAGTCGGGTTTTTTCTTTTTTTTCCAAATACAGGCGTTCTGGGTAGTGCTTTTTGCGTCCCCTTTTCTGGTTCTTGTAGGCAACCCAAATGCCCTAAACTTCCTTGACTTTACCGGACTGACCATCTGGTTCATTGGTTTCATCGGTCTAAACATCGCTGATCGACAACTTGCCCGTTTCAAGAAAAGTCCGAAGAGAACCCGAGCAGAAGTATGCGATGTCGGTCTTTGGAAATATTCGAGGCATCCCAACTACTTCTTTGAATGGGTCTTGTGGATCGGATACTTGCCCTTGGGGTGGGCAGCTCCTGAAGGAACCTGGTTAGTTGCCCTTCCTTTCATACTGTACCTTTTTCTTACTAAGATCACAGGTATTCCCTTCGTGGAAGCTCGTAAACTCGAAGTAAGCGGAAAAGCCTATGCCACATACGTCGAACGCACATCCGCTTTCTTTCCTTGGCCACCCGAAAACAGAGACTCTTCTTCATGAGCTTGACCGACACTTTTATCAAACTTTCCGAAAAAGGCCTTTTGCCAGACCTTATAATTCGGGCGGGCATACGCAACCTCTGCAAGCAAAGAATAGATCAATGCAAATCGGAGGACTGCGAGGCCAACGCAGAACTTGTGGAAAAGTACGTAGAGGAATCCGACGCCTCCCCCATGGCCGTGCTTACGGACAAAGCAAACGAGCAGCACTACGAAGTACCTGCTAGTTTCTACCAAAAGGTCCTCGGTAAAAACCTCAAGTATAGTTGCTGCTTTTTCGATCCACACGCCAACGACCTTACCCATGCAGAGCATCGAGCCCTTGAACTAAGCTGCGAGCATGCTAAGCTAGAGGATGGAATGGAAATTCTCGAGTTAGGTTGCGGTTGGGGGTCGCTATCCCTATGGATGGCAACAAAATACCCGAATGCTCAAATCACATCCATTTCCAACTCGCATTCACAACGAGAACACATCCTCGGTGAAGCAAAGAACAGGGGATTGAACAACCTCGATGTTCTAACAGAAGACATCAATGCATTCAAAACAGATAAACAGTTTGACCGCGTGGTCTCAGTCGAGATGTTCGAGCATGTCCGAAACCACAGAGAACTCTTCCGCAGGATAAACTCTTGGCTTACCCCGGGCGGTAAATTATTCACTCATGTGTTCTGCCATCGATCGACATCATACCCCTTCGAAGTCGAGGGTGAGGACGACTGGATGTCGAAGCACTTTTTCAGTGGAGGAACGATGCCTGCGGACGAACTCTTTCTGCGTATTTCCGGTTCCCTCGAACTAGAAAAAAGGTGGCGTTGGTCAGGTATTCACTATGCGAAAACTTCTGAATGTTGGCTAAACAACATGGATGAGAACCGGGAGAAAATCCTCAAGACTTTCAAAGAGGAACTTTCTATGGAAGAAGCAAGGCAAACCTTTCATCGTTGGAGAATTTTCTTTCTAGCATGTGCCGAGACCTTTCGTTTTCGAAATGGACAGGAATGGTGGGTTAGTCATTATCTTTTTAAAAAAACATGAACAAGATCGCATACCTTCTTATCCTTGTACTCAGTCTACAGGGAAAACCCTCAACCGATGTTTCCGGAGACCTATCATGGTCTCAATGGCGAGGGCCGACACGCGATGGTTACATCGAAAAACAATCTCCTTGGCCCGAAGGAATATCCAAGGAAAAACTCCGTCTTTCATGGCGAAAAGAATTGGGCAAGGGCTATCCTGGGCCGATAGTCTCTCAAAAACTGGTCTTCACGGTTGAGACCAAGGGGAAAAACGAGGTAGTCCGGGCCTTCGACAGGGAGAGTGGCAAGCAGAAATGGGAAACGAGCTGGCCAGGGTCAATGAGCGTTCCGTTCTTTGCTTGGAAAAATGGTAGTTGGGTTCGCTCAACCCCGTCTTATGACGGCAAAAATCTTTACGTTGCCGGAATGCGCGACTTCCTCGTCTGCCTCGATGCAAATACCGGAAAGAAAAAATGGTCAGTCGACTTCATGAAACGATACAAGGCGCCTCTTCCGGCATTCGGCTTCGTCTGTTCCCCTCTTATCGATGGTGACCACTTATACGTACAGGCCGGATCCGGCTTGGTTAAGCTGGAAAAGGAAACAGGCAAGTCGATTTGGCGTTCGCTCTCTGACAAGGGCGGCATGTACGGCAGTGCCTTTTCTTCCCCAACCATTGCCTCTCCTCAAGGAAAAAGACAACTGCTCGTCCAGACTAGAACCGACTTGGCTGGCGTTGACATGAAAGATGGTAAAGTACTATGGCGCCAACCGATAAAAGCCTTTCGCGGCATGAACATTCTGACTCCAACCACATACGGCAACGGCATCTTCACCAGCAGCTACGGCGGCAAAACGCTATTGTTCGACTTATCGGAAACTCCATCAGGATTCTCCGTTAGCGAAAAGTGGCAAAACAGGCAGGAAGGATACATGTCAGGACCGATAATAATCGATGATTTTTGCTACATTCACCTGAGGAAGCAGCGAATGACTTGCATCGACATGAAGAACGGAGACACGAAATGGATAAGTGAAAAGTCTTTCGGTAAATACATGTCTATGGTATCGAACGGGAAGGAAATCATAGCCCTTGATGAAGACGGAACTTTGTATCTCATCGAGCCCAATTCCCAAAAACTATCGGTTAGAGAAAGCCGAGAAATTTCAGACGAACCTAGCTGGGCTCACCTCGCCTTATCGGGTCGCCAAATGTTCGTTCGAGAGCTCGAAGCAATCGCCTGTTACGAATGGTGACTCCTTAAGCAGACCATGCGCGTACATTGGCTTCAGCACGTACCCTTCGAGGGCTTGGGTTGCATGGCCGAATGGTTCCTTTCAAGAGATCATGAACTTGCATGCACTCGCCTCTTCGAGGAATCTTCGTTACCTAGTCTCGAGGATTTCGACTGGCTAGTCGTAATGGGAGGACCCATGGGAGTTGAAGACTCAAGCAAGTTTCCGTGGTTAATACCCGAGATGAATCTGATCCGATCCGCAATTATCAATGACAAGCGGGTCTTTGGCGTGTGTCTCGGAGCTCAGTTAATGGCTGCGGCAATGGATGCGAAGGTTAGTAGAAATCCTCACAAGGAAATTGGCTGGTTTCCTGTGAACAAGGAAAAAGACGAGCATACGGCATTCACCGAAGAAATACCGAAAACCTTCGATGCCTTTCATTGGCATGGCGATACGTTCGAAATACCCGAAGAAGCCGAGCATTTGGTTTCAAGCGCGGCTACATCAAATCAAGGATTTTGTATTGGTGGAAGTGCTCTGGCTTTGCAATTCCATTTGGAACTTAGAGCCGGCGATGCCAATCGAATCGCCGAGGCATGCCACGATGATCTGACTCTGGGAAAATATGTTCAGCAACCAGAAGAATTCACCATGAAGAAAGACTTGTTCGAAGATGCGAACAAGCTGATGGGACGACTACTCCAAACCTTGGAAAAAGTATAATTGTCGAGAAACCAACCGAAGACCTATAATAAGCTAAAGAGGCTTTGCTCCTTGCCACTTTTCAGACTCTCGGAGTAGGAAATAATCATGTCCTTTTCTAAGCTTCTCGGTCTTTTTTTCTCATGGAAAGGGCAACTTGGTCGATCTGTCTATGCCTTTACGGGCATCGCCCTTTTCATAGTCAAGTGGAACCTCGACAGGCTCATTTCTTTTTTCACTTACGATTCCTTTCCCTCACCTTTTGCCTACTTGCTACCCGTAACGGACTTCGGGTCGGTGAAAGAGCTTTCGAACGAAGTTCTCCTCATGCTGGCCATGGCCCTACCCTTCATCTACGTTGGGATCGTCCTCACCGTCAAGCGACTCCGTTCCCTCCACTGGCCCCTCTTAACCTGTGTCCTTTTTTTCCTTCCCTTCATCAACCTGCTCTTCTTCTTTCTCCTTTGCATTCTGCCCAAACCCATCGCTTCAAGTCAGGAAGAAGAAGGGAGAGAGAAAAAGCCGAAGTACTGGCTCGACCGGATGATCCCCAAAGGAATGGTGACCTGCGCCGTATTCTCCGCAGGCCTTTCCGCGGCGCTTGGCGCCCTTTTGGTTTCCCTAAGCCTAACCACCAAAATTGGACAAGACTACGGATGGGGTGTTTTCGTCGGTCTTCCCTTCGTCATGGGACTCGTATCCGCCGTAACCTATGGCCACCATACCCGGCGAAAAGCCAGTCAATGTCAAGCCGTCGCCTGCCTGTCCCTTGCCTTTTCCTTCCTCTTTCTTCTTCTTTTGGCGATCGAGGGAATCCTCTGCTTGGCCATGGCGGCGCCCATCGCCTTGCCCTTGGCGTGTTTGGGCGGATGGGTCGGTTACATGATTCAAAACCAATCCAGCTTCAACCCATCTCTAGCCCTCTTTCTGGCCACTTTTCTGCTAATGGGCTTTGAAAAAAAGGCTCTTCCAAAGGCTCCTCTTTTCTCCGTTCGCTCGGAGGTCTTCGTCAACGCCTCGCCTGAGGAAATTTGGAACAACGTGGTGACCTTCTCCGAGCTTCCGCCGGCGGAAGATTGGCTCTTCGACTTGGGAATTGCTTGCCCGACCTGCGCCACAATTGAGGGAACGGGCGTGGGAGCCATTCGACACTGCAACTTCACTACAGGAGCGTTCGTCGAACCGATCACGGTCTGGGACGAGCCAAACGTCCTCGCCTTCGACGTTACCGCTCAACCTCCTCCGATGAAGGAAATCTCACCCTACGACATCCATCCGCCTCATTTGGACGGTCATCTGGAAAGCAAACGGGGAGAGTTTCGGTTGGAAAGGATGGAAGATGGAAAAACCCGTCTCATCGGCACAACTTGGTACAAACATCACATGTGGCCGGCTAGCTACTGGAAGCTTTGGTCGGACTTTCTAATCGGTCGGATTCACCAGCGCGTGCTGAAGCACGTCAAAAAACTGTCGGAAACGGACTAGGCTTCCTCCGTTTCTGAAGAACAGTTGGCCCCGTCACCGAGGAAGAAAAGCTTGGTGTCTCCCTTGCTGCGAAACAAGGCGATCACCGCATAGAGTCCACTGACAACGTTTCCGCCCAAAAGAATGGCAATCGACCAAGCCAGTATAATCCCCGGACAACTTTCCCGATAGCAAACCCAACCGATGAAAAGGAAAAAACCCACATACACGTCGAAGAGCGAAACGATCCCCCAAGGATTGTCCAACAGTTCGCCCCCGTCCTTCCAAAAGTCACCAACGCTGAACCCGTAGATCAAGGCACCGGCCATGACCAAAGTCAGGGCGACCAAGTAAGTGAGAGCAAACTTTCTGCCCATGGCAGTTAGCTTAAGCAGTAGCTACCTTGAGGGCTTGATCAATATCCGACAAAATATCTTCGGAATGTTCCAAACCAATGGAAAGGCGAACTAGTTCAGGTGTGATGCCGCCCGCCGCTTGTTGTTCTTCGCTCATCTGGGAGTGAGTGGTCGTGGCGGGATGAATGGCCAAACTCTTGGCATCTCCGACATTCGCCAAATGTGAGAAAAGTTGTAAATTGTCGATAAACTTGGACCCTGCTTCCGCACCGCCCTTGATCCCGAAAACGACCATGGAGCCACCCTTTCCTTCCAGGTATTGCTGGTTCAGAGCATACATGGGGTCGCTCTCCAAACCGGGAAATCGAACCCACTCCACGGATTCGTGCTCCTTCAGATGCTTGGCAACAGTAAGCGAATTCTCACAATGCCTGTCCATGCGTAAGTGCAGGGTTTCAATACCTTGTAAGAACTGCCAGGAATTCTCAGGAGAAATGCAAGCGCCCAAGTTTCGTAGAGGTACGGTACGCATTCTCAAGATATATGCCAGCGGAGACAAGGGTTCGGGCAAATCATGCCCCCAACGCAAACCGTGATAGCTGGTGTCAGGCTGATCAAAAAGTGGGAATTTTCCATTTGCCCAGTTGAACCTGCCGGAATCGACCACTACGCCTCCGATGCCATTGCCGTGTCCACCTAACCACTTGGTCAGGGAATGAACAACTATGTCGGCTCCATGCTCTATGGGGCGAGTGAGGTAAGGTGTGGAAAACGTGCTGTCTACGATCAAGGGAATCCCATTGGAAGAAGCGATGTCACCAATTGCCTTGAGGTCGGCGACGTCCAGACCGGGATTGCTAACACTTTCGCAAAAGAAAGCTTTTGTCTTATCCGTTATGGCGGCTGCGAAATTTTGTGGATCGTTGGGGTCGACGAACTTCACGGTGATTCCAAGTTTCGGCAGGATGTCGTTGAACTGGGTGTAGGTTCCACCGTATAGATTATTGGCGGAAACAATCTCATCACCTGCCTCGGCGAGGTTGATAATCGAATAAAAGACCGCGCTCGTGCCGGAAGCGATGCCCAACCCGGCCGCACCACCTTCCAAACCGGCTACTCGCTGTTCGAGAACGTCGGTTGTAGGGTTCATCAAGCGGGTATAAATGTTGCCTAGTTCACGAAGACCAAAAAGGTTGGCCGCGTGCTCGGTGTTGTTGAATACAAAGGAGCTCGTCTTGTAGACGGGCACAGCGCGTGAAAGAGTCGAAGGTTCAGGGGAGTAACCTAAATGGAGGCATTTCGTTTCAAGTTTCATGTAATTGTTTAGGTATGGATGGGATTAACTAGATGGGAATTTCAAAAAAGAAGAAAAACAATACTCACGAGAGAGAAAAAACGTCGAGACTGAATCAAAATAAGCATGTTATAAAGCTATAACCAAAAAGTACATTACAGTATTCGCATGGTTCCTTATCCAGACCAATTGCTAAACCTTGCCCAGAGGAGTCATACCACCAGATCACGGCAAGGTCGGACAAAGCCGAAACGGCAAGTTCTAGGAACCATGTTCACACTCAGGGTAATGAGCGCGACTGACGCAACCGTAGTTGGCTTGGGCTACAGTGGCGCTGAAGTCGGCCAAGTATGCGCGCCGCTCGTAGGCTGGAGTTGCGGCGGTCCATTCAGCGCGACGCTTGGTCAAGTCCTCGTCGCCGACCTGCAACGTGATCTCGCCGGCCAAGAGATCGAAGGAAATTTCGTCGCCGTCCTCGACCAAGGCGATGGGACCGCCCACGGCGGCCTCAGGGGAACAATGCACACCGATCGCTCCATGGGAGACCCCCGACACTCTAGTGTCGGAAAGGAAAGCCACCTTGCCGTCCAGCTCGGGTACGGCGAGGGCTGCAGTCGCCACCAAGACCTCGGGCATACCACAAGCTACCGGTCCTTGATATCGCAGGACGATTATCATGCCGGGCTTGATACGATTGGCCTCGACCGCCTTGGCGACTTCGCGGGCGTCATCAAAACAAAGGGCCGTGCCTTTAAAAGTCGTTTTCTCCATGCTCGACACCTTGAACACAACACCGCCGGGGGCGACGTTTCCGAAACATACCTGCATATCGGCATAGGCCTTGAAAGGTTTGCCAACGGTGGTCAGAAGATCCTGATCCATAGGTATTTCGGGCACTCCCGATAGGTTCTCTGCCATCGTCTTTCCCGTAACCGAAACGCAATCACCATGTAGCAGGCCTGCGTCCAGAAGCAGCTTTAGAAACAGGGGCGTGCCGCCCAGATTATGCAAATCGACCATAGTACGCTTACCTCGAGGAGCAAAATTGGCCAGCACGGGGGTCGTTCGAAGAATGCTCTGCACGTCGGAGAGATCAAAAGAGACTTCGGCCTCAAGAGCCAGAGCAAGCAAATGAAGAATCCCATTGGTCGAACCACCAGCCGCCGCAATAGCTACGGTTGCGTTGGTAAACGCATCCTTGGTCAAGACGTCGCGGGGACGCAAGCCACTGGCCAGCATGCCGTGCACGAGTCTTCCTACCCCGAGGCATTCCTCACGCTTTTCGGGAGCCTCCGCGGGAATCGAGCTACTGAAAGGGGGCATCAGACCAATTGCCTCCATGGCGATTCCCCAAGTGTTGAAGGAGGCCGCTATGCCGCAACCACCCGGGCCCGGACATGCCTTCCGAAGAATCTGGTTCGCCTCTTCCTTTGTGATCGCTCCCACACTGGCCGAAGCCTGCGAATCGTAGACGTCGAGGATGGTTATGTCCCGCCCATCGTGGCAACCGGGCTTGATGCTCCCCCCGGAAACGATCAAACCGGGATAATTCGTACGAGCCAAGGCCATGGCGAAACCGGGTCCGTTCTTGTCGCAATTGTGAAGCCCGACTAGGGCGTCGTAACCATGAGCCGTAACCACGCACTCGGCGGAATTGGCGATCAAGTTGCGGGAAGGAAGACTACCGTTCCCTCCTTCGTGACCTTGCGAAATATTGTCGCTCACGCCGGGAGTCCCGAAAGGAAAGCCGACAAGACCGGCCGCTTGGCATCCATCCGCTATCTTTCGAGCAAGCTCGTAAGCATGAAGGTTGCACAAGTTCCCCTCCAGCAGAGGAGTGCCGATGCCAACCTGCGGGCGATCCAAATCGGTATCGCTAAAGCCAAGCCCGTAATAGAAGGCGTTCACGCCCTGCTGCCAACCTCGGGTCAGACGTTTACTGTTCCAATTAAGTAGTTGTGACAAAGCAGTGCCTAAGGTTCAGGTTAATAAAAATTCATTCTCGAATTCCAACCCACCTAGGCAAACAGTTTATTTCAATTAATCGAGCCCTCATGATTTTTCTGATCTTTAGACAAGCAAACTTCTTCTCTTCACGATATCCTCGGAAAGGGTCTTCTGGATTAGCTCTCAAGTCGTTACCCCGATCCTCAGTAATTGTTTTCTTGATCCATATTTGCTTTAAATAAGTTCGTTATCTCCAGCGGGGTTACACGCCGAAATTTGGATTATAACTTAAAAAGAGGTGGATTGAGACCTAAATCGCAAAAGTGGGTCAAAACTCACCTTGACCTAAGTTTCGGCGAGTGTTGGATGGAAGGATGCTCGTTACAAAATCAGCAAAAACTTGTAATAGGCGAATCAATCGCAAGGCTCTACAATAACGATATGAAGAAACTACTGTTTACGATGTTCGTCGCCCTGCTGATGGTTGGGTGTGGAGGGGACACTAAAAAGCCTGCAGGGGATAGTCCCGAATCCAATCAGACTTCTGCCGAATCCCCACCTGCGAAGACTGCGGAAGTCGGCTACCTCTGGATGGACGTCAGCCTCGGAAAGATCATCGCTGAGGCGATTGATTCGGAAAAGCTTGATCCGAGAATCAATGGACGCAATCGCAACGACTTTGATCTAACGGAACTTTTGGATTTACTAGATCCATTCAAGACCTCGGTCGCGGTTTACTTCGCCCCGAATCAGAAAACGCCTTATACGGGATGGGCGAAGTGGATGTACGACAATGGGCGGATCGGAGGTTTGTCCCAATACAAAGACGGTAGGTTGGACGGGCTTTCGACTGATTGGCACGAAAACGGGCAGAAGTGGAAGGAAGGAACGAACAAGAACGGCAAGCAGAGCGGGCTTTGGACGACGTGGTACGAGAACGGGCAGAAGAGGGGTGAAGGAAACTATAAGGACAACGAGAAAGACGGGCTTTCGACAAAGTGGTACAAGAACGGGCAGATGAAAGATGAAATTACTTGGAAGGACGGTAAGCTAATAACTGGGGTTGTTTGGAGACTAAATGGCGAAAAGTGTCCCGTGACCAATGTCGTGGAAGGGAATGGGGTTTTGGTTTCGTATAATAAGTACGGGACGGAAAAAAGACGCGACACCTACAAGGACGGCGAAATAGTCAGAGCCTCCAAGCTAACCAAGGATGAACTACCGTTGGACAAATTCTATGAACTAGAGGATTTGCTTCGAGGGGACGGCGAAATGGTCAGAGCCTCCTCGCGAACCAAGGGAGAACTACCGTTGGATCTTGGGATTCCAAGTCACCAGTCTCTATCTTCGCGTCAATCTGGTATCGAACCATCGGGAGATGTGAAATTCTATGAACTCAAGGATTTAATAACTAATCTAGGCGGACCGGTTAAGGCTAGGTATATTGACATTCAGCTTAAGATGGAAGGGCTTGCGGGAGACTTTGAGAGAATTCTCGAGCAAAATGAACACCGTATTAGAGACAAAGCTCTTACCATACTTGGAAACTACACTTACGAAGATGCCCAACTAGATGGTTTTCAAGAGCGGGTTCGAGTTGATCTTAAAAAAGGTTTTTCCACCACGTTACGAAAATATCGTGATGGGGAGAGCGATCTGATTCGTCAGATTTCCTTTATCCAATTTGTTATTCAATAAATCTAAAGCGGCCCGAAGGCGTCCCGATACTTCTCAAACTGTCTCCTGCTCGTCGACTTGTGGCGATAGAACTTGGCGGTAGCAGAGTGCAACAACTTTTCCAGCGAAACCAAGTACTAAGCGTCGTGATTGTGGATTATGACCGCTAGGTAATCCTATTCGCCTGTATCATTCACTTTTTGTTTACCTCTTTGTAAATTTCAAAATTTGGGATAAGTTAAATTGGTGTTATTTGTAAAGTTCCTTGTGAAATCAAAAAAATCCAGTTTCCCAGTTACTCGTGTCAAAAACCCGGAACCATCGAAAGAAAGTTCCGATTGGATTATCTGGGCTGCTTGGGCAGACCGTATCACTTTTGAGGAAATTAGAAAAGTTACTGGATTAAGTGAGAGTCATGTCATCCAATTCATGAGAAAGTCCATGAAGCCCCCTAGTTTCCGCCGCTGGCGAAAAAGAGCGTCTACCAAAAGTCTCAAACACAGAAAATTATTCAGCCGAAGAAGAAAATCTTTTCACCAATACAAGACGATTTAGGAAGTCGATTTCGGTAAGAACCATTTCCCTGCCGACTTGGTGGCCACAGCCTAAATAGTGATTGAACGCTTGCGAGCCACCACTTCCCATGACTCGGAAGTGACCCGACCATCGCGGACCAAATGAGCGTGGGCATGCAAGGCAACCGTGGGACAAACGTGCCAAGGTACCGCCAGCAGGGCATCACCGACAGCGAAGTCTCCCGCATTCGGGGCATCCAAAACAAAATGCTCCTCGCTCTGCAGGAAGGGTTTCGCTTCAGGGAGGTCGGGGAACCATGCTCTTTTGTCAATCGGTCGTTCGGCGGCCACCGCCTTGTGCCCAAGGTCCAAGCAGAGCCGACCATTGGGCTTGCTGATAACGCGTGTAAGCAACATGGCCGCGACCTCGAAATTTAAGTCAGGAAACGCATGACCATAGCCCGCGTCCCAAAAAAGCGTAGTGCCCGGGCTGCATTGCCAGTTATCCATTTGAGCGAAGAGGCCGAAGGTGGGACTTCCGCCGACCACAATGGTAGAAGGAGCAAGGTTCTCGTTCTCCAAGGCATCCAGCAAACCGGCCCACGAATCGATAGCGGCGGCATGGGCTTCGGTTCGATTAATCAGGCCGGGTTGGTGCAAGTGCCCGTCATAGGCATGCAAACCCGAAAAATCCAAATTATCGGAGAAAGCTATCTGCCGACACAAGGCCAAAGCCCCCTCCCCCGGTTCGATCCCCGTGCGATGCATACCGCAATCGACGTCCACGAACAAGCTTGCCGACCGGCCCGTTAGCTCAAAGGCTTCCACGACCTCTTTCGAATCGACCGTGGCCGAGAAAGATACTTCCGAGAAACGATCCTGCAACTGAAGGAATCGGGATAAGTTGGGGCCGACGGGCTGATGAGCCAACAAGACGTCGCGCCCCCCCGAAATCGCAGTCATTTCGGCCTCGGCGATAGTGGCGCACTTGAATCGGGTGATGCCCTTGGCCACCTGCAACCGAACCACCTCCGCCATCTTGTGAGTCTTTACATGCGGTCGCAGACGCAAAACATCACCGCCCACCATGTCCAGCATACGATCAACGTTTGACTCAACACGATCCGGAAAAACCAACAAGGAAGGCGACGGGATCGCCTCCAAATTACTGATATCGGCAGTCTTTACGGGGTTCATGCACAAGGTTTTGTTGGCAATGAGCCCCAGTCACTCAGACCTAGAAACCTGCTGCGTCCTCAGGGGGCGAGCAACTGCTCGAGCAGTTCCAGGTTTCGCGTTGCCATAACATCCCCGCCTGCAGCCGCCATACGCAGCCATTTCGCCGCTTCCGCCCTGTCTTTGGGTACACCTTTGCCACGAAGATAAATGATTCCGAGATAACGGGCGGCCTCAACGTCGCCTCCGTTGGCAGCAATCACAAAATTGCTTCGAGCGGCGATATAGTCCACGGGAATACCAATCCCGGAATAATGACGCTTGGCCAACTCGCGAGTGTCAGCGGGTGAAGTTGAAAGTGGGAGGGGGAAGGAAGGCGTGGGAGAAGGAGCCGGCGGCGTGGGAGTAGGTATCGTTGGCGGTGGTTGGGCAACGGGAACGAAAGTTGTTTCAGCAGGCGAAGGTGCGCGTGAAATATACGTTGGGGTGGAAGTCTTAACGCCAGGACCCGGAGCGGACGGCAGGGGCGGTGGAGAGGGTGGAAAGTTACCGGGAGATCTAGGAGGAGGCGGTGGTGGCGGAACACCCGATTCCACAGGTTCGGGAACACCGGATGAAATGGCGACCAAAGCGCCTGACTCAGCCAATGCTTGAATCTCCAGCATTTTCTCCTCGGCACCGGGTTCCTTTACGGCGGCAGCCCGACGGGCGTATACCGAAGCAAGATCAAGGTCTATCGAAGTTGCCGTGCCCTTGGCATAAAAGTGAGAAGTAATCATCATGGAAGTACCGTGACCGAGGTCGGCTGCTTTACGAAAGTGCACGAGCGCTGTCCCGCGGTCCTCAAGCACCCCCCGACCCTTCAAGTTGACCACTCCCATAAAGTAATGGGCTACAGGAAGATTCATTGAAACCGCCTGCCGGACAAGGGCAAGCCCACCTTCCATGTCCTTGTTAGCGAGCATACCCTCGATCTTCATGATGCCAAGCTGCAAAACAGAGGGCATATAGTCAGCTTGAACGGCAACCTGATGATGCCTCGCAGCCAGTTCAAGATCTGGAATCACTTTCGGACGAAGCTCGTCGGAAGTCAATATCATGCCGAGAGCATAGCAAGCGATGGGATCTCCCGAAAGAGCCGTCCGTACAAGTTCTCCTGATCTGTCACCGAATGCAGCCATGTAATACCTGCCCGACATGGCAGCGTCGGTTCCCAGAATTGGTTCTTGAGTCAAGTACCCCATTGCAAAGTTACCGATGGGATGTTTTTGGCCGGCAGACTGACGAGCCCACTTTTCCGCTTCGACAATCGATATGGGCAAGCCCTTGTCTCCATTGGCAAGAGCAATCGCCAAAGCCGCTTGAGCATATGCATCTCCAGCCTCTGCCAACTGTCGCAATTCAGTAGCTGAAGCCTTGGACAATTCCATGCCCGTAGCCCCGAATAACTTAAATACTCCGCAAGCGAGGAGAAGGCCGGGAAAGAAAATCAAACGATTGAAGCTCAGATACGTCATGGTTTGAGAAGAGAAAGACTTGGCGCTACCGCCACGAAAGCAAGCCGTTTATTCGAATCGAACAGCTAAGACATTTCATAAAGGGTTGATATTGTGACTGAAAGGGATAAGACAGAAGCCATAGTAGATTAGATTCATTTCATAATTCCCCAATCTTTGCGAAACGAAAAATGAGCGATTTTGACTCGGAGAGAATCACCATTCGAAATCCCGGCAGAGAGCTGGTCCGTCAATTCGTCATCCATGCCGAGAATAAGGTGGGGTGGCTAAATGACATGGTTAGCAAGCTGAATGGAGCCGAAGTTCACGTCATGGCCATCTCGGTTCTGGACACCACGGACAGTGCTCTCGTCAGGATGGTCACCAATTATCCGGACGAAACTCGTGAAATCCTTTGCCGTCTTGAAATATCCCACTCGGAACGTAAAATCGTTGCAGTTGAAATGCCTAACGAGAGTTCCCTAAAGCACGTCACCTCGGCATTGCTGCAAGCGGAAATCAACATTCACTACGTCTACCCCTTTCTCACTTGGCCGAACGACAGGCCGGTTTTGGCCATCGGACTTGAGGACGAAGACGTAGCCATCGACATATTGATAAGAAACAATCTTCGCGTTCTCTCACAGGAAGACTTGGCTCGATAAAGGAAACGGGGTATCTATTCCTCCTAACCGATCGACGATACGAAAATCAATCGTAGAGGAAAAACTTGCGAACTGAGTTTCGGAAGAGTTGAGCGGATCGACTCCATTCACGAAGAAACTTGTCGGGATCGGAAGCTGCGCCCTTCGTGGACAGTTCAATCCACCATGCAGATGACCCGACGTGCTTGTTGAACAGTTTGGATTGAGCTTCGGCAACTTGTGAAAATGGCTGAGGACTCTCCCATTTGGCGGAAAGCTTCATCATATGAAAAGCAAGAGCCGTAGGACGCCACTTTCTCCAATCGCTGACAACGAGATAGACTCCTGAGATGGAATTCCCCTTCGAATTCACAACGGTCTTTAGCTGATACTTCAAGCCCGGCAATTGCAAGGCTTCAAGCTCTCTCTTTATTTCAGCCGGGGAACGCCCTTCAAAAGTGAGGAACCGAAATGGGTGCGGCGTACCGATTCCATGACGAAATTTTCCAAGCTGTGCACCCAGACCAGTCATCGGGTAACCGGCCACGGAATCGAGAGTTGGAATATTCGGGGAAGTTGGCACCCAGTTGAGGCCGGTTTGGGGCCATGTCATGGAGCGTTTCCAGCCGATCATCGGCACTACGGTAAGTTTACCCTTACGCCTTGCTCCTGACTCTATTTTTAGGACACCTGGAGTTTTTTTAGAAAAAAGAGCGAGTTCGCCTATAGTAAGACCGTGTACAAAAGGCACTTGAAAGGCTCCCACATAGCTCATCCACCTTTCATCCATGGGAGGACCGTCCACCAATAGTCCACCGAGAGGATTCGGCCTGTCCAGCACGATCACTTCCACCCCGTTCTCGAAGCAAGCCTCCATCGCGTATCGCATGCAACTCACATATGTATAACATCGTACACCAACATCTTGGAGATCAACCACCAGGGCATCGATCTTTCGCAACATAACCGATGAGGGTTTACGGTATTTGCCATAGAGGGAAAAAACAGGAAGGCCCGTGCGTGTGTCTATTTTGTCATCCACGGGAACAGCCGCCTTTTCGTCGCCATAGATACCGTGCTCGGGACCGAACAAGGCGACTAGATTAACATTCGATTGCCTACGCAGCACTTCGACCGTGCTTTGCCCAGAGGCATTCTTGCCCGCAGGATGCGTGAGCAACCCGACCCGTTTTCCTTGAAGCACTCGAAACTTAGTTCGTTCGAGATGGTCAATACCAAGACCAATTTTTGAAGACCCGCTAAGCGGAGCGATACAGACGGCAAAGAAAACCAACCCACACAAGGATAACCTAATCCCGTTTATCAAACCTTTATTCTTACTCATTATTTGTCAGTACTCCGTTCTCATCTAGGGTTTGCTATACATATTTTAAGAGGCGTAGGGCTCCTTTGACCATTTGGCGAGCCATTTGTAGGCAACCGCCACCACAAGGCCAAGAAAAGAGCCTAAAGCAAGACCGCCTAGCATCATGGGAGGAAAGGTATCCAGCAATGCCCCAATATCCCGCAGTTCGAAATGCGCCCAGTCATAATTGGATTGAAGCAGAGGATTTGGTTCGGGAGCGATGCCGAACAATTCCATCATAGCCATACCGATTTGATAATCGGCATAATATATGGGGCCCATGGTAAAGGGATTGGAAACCCACTGTAGAGCAACGATTACCGGAAGATTTGCTCGAAACCAAAATGCGATGAAAAAGACAATCAGCATCTGTATCCCAACCAAAGGCATAAAGGCGACGATCAACCCAAGAAACAAGGCGGTGACCATTTCTCGAGAACGGAAAGACCACAAGAACGAGCGGCGGCGAGCCATGCCGGAGAACCATTTGAGCACCGGATAACGATGAATGTTCGATCGACGAGGCAGAGGTCGCATCCATTTCTTGAGACGGCGAATGCGACGACGGCGATCCTCTAGCCTGATACTTTCCTCTTCTGTCACTACATCGTCCACTCTTTATCTTTGACTATTTTTTGCAAGGTTTGCTCGAAAAATTCTTCGGTGCGACTCAAGTTTTCTTCCAAGGACAGCTCAGGTCGTCCAATCGAATGAAGGAATGCTCTTGGAAAAACTTCCCTGACTTCTCTCCTTGACTCTTCAGAAACAGAGCCGGCTAAAACGAACACCGGTTTACCTGCTAGATGCGCAAGCTCCAAAACTTTTCCCGGACCTTTACCACGGAGGGAAGTCGAGTCGAAACGACCCTCACCTGTCAGAATGATCTCAGCGTCGTTTATTTGCTCTTCTAGTTCCAACCAAGCGGAGACAAGAGGAAAGCCCTCCACAAAACATCCACCGCAAGCCACGCTCAGTCCGAATCCGAAACCTCCGGCAGCACCGGTTCCGGGTGCGGTCAGCATGTCCTTTTTCGCCCCGAACTGGTCGGACAGCATCGACGCCATCCTCGCCATTTCGGAATCCATCTGTAATATATCCTCGGCAAGCAGGCCTTTTTGAGGTCCGTAAGAGGCGCTGGCGCCGGTAGAACCAAGAAGTGGATTGTCTACGTCGCAGGCGATTCTCAAGGGAGGCAATTCCGGCAATTCTCCGGAAATACGAGCGATCCCAGACCATGCGCCTGGGCAAACATTTTCGATTTCATAATCTTCGTCATCAAAAAAACGCAAGCCCAGCGCTCGTAATGCTCCAAAACCTAGATCGTTTGTGGCGCTCCCACCGATGCCAAGCAATATGGCAGCTGCGCCATCCTCTACAGCGTGAAGAACAAGCTCACCCACCCCAAAGGTAGAAGCAGACCAAGGATCACGCAAAGGCTCAGGCACTTGCTCCAATCCTGCCGCTGAGGCCATTTCCAGAACAGCAACTTCACCCTCAGAGGGAAGATTCGCAAGTTCTCGGACTTTGCTCGACAAAAGGCCTAGTTCGACATAACCGATACGAACGTCTACTGGCTGTCCAAGCGGTCCTTCGACGATATGGCTACTGAATCGCCCGCCGACTGCTCCGGTTAGAATATCACAAAATCCTTCACCGCCGTCGGTTAGCGGGATTTCGGATACTCGTACGTTTGGCAAACCGGACTCAAGGTGTTCACTAGCAAGACGACAAACATAACCCGCACTCAAGGCATCCTTGAACTTATCGAAGGCGACAAGAAAGCGCATGCTCGAAAGACTAACGAATTTCCTTATCGGTCAATTCATCAATCACCTTGAAATTCTCGACATGAAAGGATTCAGAAGCCTCGAACGTCAAGATGATGTCGTAATTTCGCTCCATGAGAGCAATCAAGGAAGCATCAGGACCACGTAAACGGCGCAGGGAGCTGGGATGCATATAGACCTTGAACTTGATGTCGCGACGAGTGGGGTCATCGGTTTTCACCTGACGGACTGCGCTTATGATACGACGCTGTATTTCTATGCTTACTGAACGAGAAGCTTTTACGATTCCTCGACCACTGCAATAGTGACAGTCATCATAAATCCCACTGGTATTGCTTTCTTCATGTCGCTGGCGTGTGATTTGCATGATTCCAAGTTGGGAGATGGGCAGAATGTTGTGCTTTGCCTTATCGTCCGACATGGAAGCTTTCATTCGTTGATGGACCTTACGCTGATCCCCCTTGTTTTTCATATCGATGAAGTCGATGATGACAAGACCTCCGAGGTTGCGAAGTCGTAATTGCCGAGCAACCTCAACACCCGCCTCGATATTGGCTTGAAGAATAAAGTTTTTTCCATCCTTTCGATCGACCTTGTGGCTACCTGTATTCACGTCGATTGAAACCAAAGCCTCGGTCTCCTCGATAACTATTTCTCCGCCTGAAGGCAGAGGAACCTTGCGCATAAAGGTCTGCTCGATCTGACGTTCAACGTTGAATCGCTCGAAAATAGGAATCTCCTCGTCAAAGTGGGTGATTTTGGACTTAGACTTTGGAGAAATCTTCTGCACGGACTCAATGAGTCGGTCATAATCTTCCTTCTTGTCGACTTGAACTCGATCGACGTCTTCGGTCAAAAAATCGCGAGAGGTCAATCCAATAAGGTCGGGTTCCTGATAAAGGCAAGCGGGACTTTTAAGGGTCTTCATCTTGGCTTCAATCTCATCCCATTGCTGCAACAGAAGTTGCAAGTCACGGTCAAAGAACTTCTCGGGCTTGCTTTCCCCGACCGTCCGAATGATGACGCCCATACCTTCGCGCAGGGAAAGGTTTGTAATGATGCGTTTGAGGCGGTTGCGCTCAGTCCTATCGTCGATCTTGCGTGAAATTCCGCATTGACCGCCAAATGGCATGAGTACGAGGAATCGCCCGGCAAGAGCCAAATTCGTAGTTGTACGCGGCCCTTTGGAGCCAATTTGCCCCTTGGTAATCTGTACAACGATTTCCGAACCGATAGGAAAAACCTTTGGAATGTCCTTGATGGACTTGGCTTCGACTCGACCACTGTTTTTTCCTTTGTTTTCTCGAACAATTTCGAGGTCGGGATCATTGTTGCCTGCGCCGGGCAACATATCCCAGTAGTGCAGAAAGGCATTCTTATCTTGGCCGATATCCACGAAGGCAGCCTTTAGTCCTGCCTCCAAGTTCTGGACCTTCCCTTTGAAGATAGCCCCGACCATGCGTTCCTCTTCTTTCCGTTCGACGCTGAAGTCGTCGAGCACTCCATTCTGGAGAAGAGCCACCCGACGTTCGAGAGCCTCCGAATTGATGATGATTTCCTTGTAATCCTTCTGCCCGTCGTCGCGACGAAAGAAAGACAGGATTCTCTCACGAATGGGCCGGTTCAAAGCCCTTTCCTGTGCTTCCTTGCGCAGGTCTCCTTTGTCTATAAGTTGGGGCTCAGGTTCCCGAGGAGCTTCTTTTAGTTGATCCTCAATGGATGCATTCGAGACGGTAGTCTCGACGTTTTGGGGCTTGCGGTGCTTCCGGTGATGATGCCGGCGCTTAGTTTTTCTAGCCATGTCGGTTGAACGGTTTTGGAACCCACGGCCCACGACAAGGAGCTCGATTTCACCGACAGCAGAAATGCTTTGGGTAAACTCATCGAAACTCCTTCCTGTGGCGATACACGCTCTGGACTAACCCCATAAGGATGCAACAGCTTACGAGGAATGATCCACCGTAGCTGAGGAAGGGCAAAGGCAAACCCGTAATGGGCGTAATGCCTAAGGTCATGCCGACGTTGACGAAGACGTGAGTCATCAACAATGCCGCCGCCCCGGTAGCCAACATGGCACCGAAACGGTCACTCGCCCGTCCGGCAACCAAAAGGCAGCCTATAATCACCACGGCGAATAGAACCAGCGCAAGAAGTCCTCCCGCGAAACCGGCCTCCTCGGCCAGTACCGCAAAGATGAAGTCATTATGGCCAACGGCAGAGGGCAAATAACCCAACTTGGCTTGCATGCCGTCTCCAAGGCCTTTGCCTCCGAGTCCCCCGGTAGCCACGGCGATCAGAGCTTGGATACGATTCCAATTGGCTCCCACTCCACCGCGATCCACCACCTCGGGAGCAAGGAAGGTCAGAATGCGTTTGCGCTGGTAATCCTTTAGCGGCAGAAGCGAAGTGTCCTCATAAGCGAGTACGGTATCGTCAGGTCGCGGATTCTCAGTTTTGAATTGATAGTAACGGTATACGTCGAACCCAACCACGCCCAAAACCACCACAAATAGAAGAAATGTGCCGACAAAGAAACGCGAAGGAATTTTCGCAACGTATAAAAGAGAAAATAGCATAGGTGGAAAAACAAGAGTTGATCCTAAGTCCGGTTGCCTGAAAATCAAGAACATAGGAAGGATGAAACAAAGGGCCACTTTTCCAATCCCTTTCATCGATTCCCGAAGAGTCCCGATTTCAGATCGAGATAAGATACTTGCTCCCAAGACGAGAGTAGCCAACTTAGCCGACTCTGCAGGCTGGATTTTAAAAATTCCTAGATCGATCCAACGTTTGGCTCCGTAGATCTCCGGACCAAGAAAAACCAGGCACAACGCAAGCAAACCCAAGAAATAGAGGTAGTGAGCATAACGCATCCAGAAATGGTAATTGATCAAAGACATGACGGCGTAGGATGACGCTCCGACCAAGACCCAAATAATCTGCATACGCCATAACTCTCCTCCAACGTAGGCTTGAGCAGAACGGATAAAAAGTACGCTCATCCCGCAAAGAACCAGTAAACTCAGGGGTGTAATCCAATCGCTTCTTTTTTCCTTTGGAAGTGACAACTGGGGCGACCCAGGACCGCCCTCAGTGAAAGTAAATTTCTTCGCCTGACTCAAATTTCTGGATTCAGGGAGCCTGATCTCCCAGCAGCACTGCAGCTATCTCAAGCCATTCCTCATCCAAACTTTCACCGGCACCCTTGGCTGGTTTCCCCGAGCGAGAGTACCAGTATCCGGCGTTTCCAATATCTCCCTCCACTCTGTGCAGGTAGGCGTGAACCCAAGAACCATCCGAGTCGTCAATTTCTTGGGCCACCTCGTGAGAAGCATCCCAACGACCTTTTCGAGCGAGCCAGAGAGAGAGAACCAGAGGGTTCAAGCCTGCGGGCGGGTCAATATCGAATTCCACCGAACGAAGTAATTCATCCACTGTTTTCACTTAGGTGTGACTAATTAACGATGACTTGAGGAGCAAGCTCGATCACACCGACAAGCGTCGCCATCGAGTGCCGTAAGAAATGCCATACTGAAACTTTCGTTCATGCTCTCGAAGCAAAAAGGGCAAATCGACTTCAAGTTCCAAGCAAAATTTCGGTGAAAGGACCTTTTTTAAAACCTCTGCAGAATCCTTGCCCGAGAGTCGGCCACCCAGCCACTTTTCCATAGGAGTGAATTCTTCCAACCAAGTGAAAGGGGTTGCCAAAAGCAATTGTCCACCTGGACGAACGAGCTCGGGCAAACGCTCGATCAAAGCCCCGGGATCGGGTAATCTACAAAGCAAGTTTGCTGCATGAACGACGTCGAAGTCCCCCAAGTCACCAGGTAAATGGCAGGCATCCTCCGTCAAGAAACGAACTCTTGAGGAATCCACTTGTGAAGGAACTCGCGCAACGGAAAGAACTTTTCTTTCACCTTGGGAAGGAAAACCAAAAGACAATTCGCCTGAATCCCGGAGAGTCTTGGCTGCTCTGATGAAGGTCGCCGAATAATCCAATGCCACTACATCGGTACAGTTTCTGGCTAACTCGAAACTGGAACGTCCGACCGCGCAACCGAGATCCAAGGCCCGACAGGAAGACGGTGTTAAGCTATTGGAGTCCAGCAATTCCGAAACCGTTCGCACGGGAAAACCAAGTCCTTCCTTGGGACCATGGCTCGTGGACAAAATTTCATCAGCCAATCCGTAGTGGAACAGGAGATACTCGCTCAGGACACGGTCGCTATCGTAATCGACGTTACCCATTGTTCGTATAAAAAGGTGAGGCGCGAGTATTTAGAATACAGGACTTCAAACAGCTTGTCCTCCAACCGTCTCGGCCAAAGCGGCAAATTCATCCTTGAGAGCAGGATATAAAGCTTGGTACCTAGGATAAAAAGCTTCGTAAATTTCTCGTTCCGCACTCGTATCCACAGAATCTGTTACACGAATACAAGCCGAGCAAGCCTCCTCCACACTGCTATGAACACCTGCGCCGACAGAAGCCAACAAAGCCGCCCCGTAAGCCGCCCCTTCCGCGGCATTCACCATTTCACAACGAGTACCGAAAACATCGGCTAGTATCTGTTTCCAAAGGGCGGAACGGGTTCCTCCTCCTGAAAGAATGATCCTGCCAGGTTCGATACCGAGACCTCGCATGAGCGTGAGAGAATCGTTAAGCCCATAACTCACTCCTTCCAGAACGGCTCTCGTTAGGTGACTTTTGCCATGTCGCAGGCTCAAGCCAATAAAGCTTCCACGGGCATTAGGGTCAGGATAAGGCGTTCTTTCACCCGACAGGTAAGGTAAGAAAAGCAAACCCTCAGACCCGGCAGGGGTTTCCGCTGCCAATTGGGTGAGAGCATCGTAGGCATCTGGACCGCCGTTGGCTTCAGCAGTCATTTCTTCTTTTCCAAACTGGTTGCGATACCACTGGAAAGAACCAGCCGCCGAAAGCATCACTCCCATGAGATGCCACTTTCCCGGAACCGCATGACAAAAGGCATGAAGCTTACCCTCGGGCTCTACCCGGTACTCGTCACTGTGCGCAAAGAGAACACCGCTGGTTCCCAAGGTGGCGGAAATGGCGCCTTCGCCAACAATCCCGCAACCAACCGCTTGGGCCGCCTGATCCCCGCCTCCGGCAATGACTGGCGTACCCTCCGGCAATCCCGTTGCCTCGGCGGCAAACTTGGAGATTTTTGTCGAGGCCACGTCCGACTCCGTAACTTCGGGCATCCACGAAGCCGGAATATCCATGGCCGCGAGCATCTCGTCCGACCAGCATCGGTTCGCAACATCGAGCAAGGAGGTGCCGGAAGCGTCTGAGACATCGGTAAAGAATTCCCCGGTAAGTTTGTAGCGAACATAATCCTTTGGAAGCAGGATTTTTGCAATCTTCGCATAAACCTCCGGCTCCTGTTCGCGAGTCCAAGCAATTTTCGGAGCCGTAAAACCAGGCAGGACGGGGTTGCCGGTTAACTGGATGACCTTTTCTGCACCGACCTTCTCCGTGATAGCCTCACATTGCTTTCCCGTACGCTGATCATTCCACATTATACAGGGTCTAAGAACATCACCGTTCCCGTCCAGAGCAACCATCCCGTGCATCTGCCCTGTGAGACCCACCCCGACAATGCTCGCAGGATCGACCTTGGTGAGCAAAGCTCGTATTGCCCTCGCGGCGGCATCCCACCAATCGGCGGGATTTGATTCCGCCCACAAGGGTCTCGGCGTTTGAAATTCGTATTCGGGAACAATGGTCTCGACCACCTCCCCGGATACATCGATTAGAACCGCCTTTGTTGAGGAGGTTCCCACGTCTATTCCAATTAAATGAGAAGCCATAGAATAAAGAAGGTCTAAAGAATGTCTTAAAGAAGGTCCAATTAGAAAAACGCAAACGGAAAACCTTCCCTGACTACCTGATACCCCCTTGGCGGCATCCGCCTTTCCCCTTGACAAATTGCCCAAAACGTTGATTTTAATGGGCAACAATCCACTTCCTCGGAAGCAGATTTAGTTAAACAAATATAAACCAAACATTAAGGAAACTGACGTCATGAAAAGCTTTCTGACCATCTTAAGTATCCTGTCTATCGCCCTCTTCGCTTCTTGCGGTGGTGGTGGTGAGACTGGATCAGAGGACAACAGTAGTGCTGCCGAAGGCAATGCAACCAAGTAATCTGTAATATCTCTTTCGAAAATCCTTTTCGATCGAAAAAAGACCGCCTCCGGGCGGTCTTTTTTTTGTGTCGTGTCTTAAGAAATTAAGCCCAAACTATTTCGACGAAACCGTTGCCGTTTTTTCAGCAGAAGGAAACTCTTTCGATAGGGCTTGGGTAACCTTGCCCGTTACAGCCCATTCGGTTCCTCGGCGCAGTACGTCTTGGAAACCAACGCAACGCATGGAATAATCGGCATGTCCCATCGGTGTGTGAAAAACTCTGCCCTTTCCATAGCTTATTGTCATGATCATAGGCTCGTGTCTTTTACTTTTTGAGCTGTAAGCCGTAGCAATGACCTCGACCTTGTCCGCAGGTCCTCGTAGTGAGTCGTATAGCTCATCCTTTGCATGCTTCCACTCTGACGGCATACCCTTCACGATAGGGTGATCCTTTTGGCGGAGCTTTACCGTAAACTCGTGCTGCGGTCCATGACTACCTCCACGACCGGGACGAGGGTCGCGTACAAGCTTGCTGGAATCGTCAAAATACAAGTATGGACCGTTCTTCTCCGTACGCCCTCCCCAACCGCCCAAACCAATCATGCGATTGTACTCCAACCAACCTGAAAAAGAATTGTTGGCGGCATGAACAACGACGAAAGCTCCACCGCCTTTAACGTAATCCTCCAATCCCTTCTGAACGGAGTCCGGCCAAGTTTGGCCATTATAATTGCTGAGAGTAACGTCAAAAGAGCCAAACTCAGGATTCCACTGAGCCCAATCATCCTTAGATCCATTTCTCGCAGGGCTAGTGGATACAGTAATCAAAAAACGACCGGAACTTTCAAGGGCCTGCTTTAAGACAGGAGTCGTGGCCTTCCAGTTATGGTTATTTTGCCCATCGACAAGCAATACCTTTATGGATTCGGCCGAAAGAAAGGAAACGAATAAACTGGCGAGTGAAAGCAAGATTATAAAGCGAAAGTGATTAATCATAACTTGATTGATTCTAGTTAAAAAAATGAGTGGACCTGATGAAATCTAGAGAAATGAAAATGCAATTCTCAAAGATACATTTTGATCAAAAAGACTAAAGAGACTCACCCCCCTATTTTAATAAAAAAAACTGAGGATAGGAAGAATGATTTACTCTAGATGCAAAGAAGGATTTAAAGGAAATCAAAAAGGAAGGAAGAAAAAGAAGAGTAAACTACCCTTTGCCTTTCTTTTTTCCAACCATGGCTTTCTTTTTAGCGGGAATTTCCTTTTCCATTTTCTGAATAGCCTCCATGCCCACGAACTTGCTCTTGCCTCCGGTCATTGCGGCAATTTCTTCCAACGGTTTTTTGGCCCCGGCAGGCGCGCCATAACCTATAGTGTAAATTTTAGTGCGACCTTTCTTAGCCTTGATAATATCTATCCCTTGAAGCTTGGCATTTGAATTACCATCGGTCATGAAATATATGATGTCGGGCTTGGGGTTCAGGTAAAAAGCCCACTCAAAGGAATTGTTCCAAACCGTGCCAAAAGTCAGTGGAGTTTCCCACACCGCTTCTGACAATTTTTTTTTGGTGGAAGGGGTTACAGGAATCCATTTTGGCCGAGATGGAGTAAAACCTTCAACTGGTGCCCAACCGGCGCTATTTGTACCTTTCCAGTTTTTATGCAGGGCATTGGCATCTTCTCCGGCCAACCAAGTGGGACCGGAAAAGAACATTACGCAAACAGAACCGACTGCGGGCAATTTCTCGATAGCCGTAGTTAACTCGTCGCGCATGACGAGGTCACGACCACGCATCGAAGCTGAATAATCGATAATGAAACAAATCTTGTTTGCTCTCGACTTCATTCCCATGAAGGTCGATGCAAAAGCCTTGTCGAGTGCCGACATATCAACTTTCACACGAACATCTCCAATATCACCCATCGGGCTAATTGCAATTGAGGGACTGATCTCAAGTGCCTTTATATCAATATCCGGTGCAGCAATATCTGAAATAGCCTTAGCCTGAAAGTTAAAGGACTTTGAGGATTTGGCCGCTTTTTGACGCTGCATCAGTTTAACTTTTTGCTGCTGCTGCTTCTTCTGTTTGGGTGCGGGCGTGGCATCGGAGAAATCAGACATGCCATCTCCTTCTGGAGCACTCCAAATAATGAGGTTCCAGAAACAAACGAGAAACAAAACCATCAAGAAAAGAGAAATCAGCATGCTGTTGAGCAATCGATACTCACGCATATACTTCTGAAGAGAAGTCTCAAAATGGGGAGCCTCAGAGGAGACTTCCTCCGAATCAATAATTTCTTCTACCAATTCAGTATCTGCAGGTTGATCCATGACTTAATTAGAACATATAGCCCTAATTCATAAAAATTATGAAATTATGCTTTTGATGACATGCCCGTGAACGTCCGTCAACCGCATATCTCTACCACCATAACGGAAAGTGGATCGCTCATGATCCAGTCCTAGCAAATGAAGCATGGTTGCATGCAAATCATGTATCTCGAGCTTGTTTTCAACCACATGATAGCCAAACTCATCGGTTGAGCCATAAGTCGTTCCACCTTTTACGCCACCGCCAGCCATCCAGAGGGAAAATCCCCAAGGGTGATGATCACGACCGTCGCCTCCTTGTGCAAAAGGCGTACGACCAAACTCGCCAGTCCATACAACGAGGGTTTCCTCAAGCAATCCCCGTTGCTTAAGATCCTTAAGTAAGGTGCCAATTGGTTGATCTACGGACCGAGCGTTTTTCGTATGTCCGTCACGTAATTTGCCATGTTGATCCCACCGATCACCGGATCCGCCAGGGCAAGTCAACTCGATGAAACGAACTCCTCGTTCAACCAAACGACGAGCAGTCATGCAAGAACGCGCAAAAGTCTTTGTTCCATTCCAACTGTGATTAAAACCATAAGCTTCCTTTAGGTATTCGGGTTCGTCCGAAAGGTCCATCAGTTCTGGTACTTCAAGTTGCATTCGATAAGCCAGTTCATGATTGGAAATAGCAGATTCCAAAGCATCATGTTCGCCGGCGCGTTTCAGGTTTTCCGCATCCAACTTACGCATCAAGTTCAATTTAGCCCTCTGGTGCGCTTCTCCGGGGTCGCTTCTCTTCACATTCGATACAGGAGGGTTAGAAGCCCGAAATACGCTGCCCTGATAAGCAGCAGGCAAATAACCGGCATTAAAGTTATCCAACCCTCCCGGAGGAACCAGTCCGCCGTTAACGACAACAAACCCAGGCAAGTCTTGGTTCTCACTTCCTAAACCATACCCCGCCCAAGCACCCATGCTTGGTCGCCCTTGCAATCCGCTACCGGTATGGAGGAAGTAATTTGCATTAGTATGTTCAGAAAAATTCGATGTCATTGAGCGAATTACGCAAATGTCATCGGCGCAAGATCCTATGTGTGGAAACAAATCACTAACCGGAAGACCACTCTTGCCATAATTCTTGAATTCCCAATGACTTTTCAAAACCTTGCCGATGCTGTTGAATTGGGTCGGTTGGACATCCATCAGTTTCCTAGGGTCCTGTCCGTGGCATTGAGTCAGCATTGGCTTGGGGTCGAAAGAGTCCACATGCGAAACCCCGCCATCCATATAAAGGAAAATAACGCTTTTGGCTCGAGCCGGAAAATGAGGTTTTCTAGGCGTAAGAGGATTGAAGGCGGAATGACGATCTTTTCCCGATGAATCGAGCCCCGCAAACGCTTTGTCCTGCAACAAAGCCGAAACTGCAGTTGCACCAAAGCCCATTCCACAGTTTTTCAACATGCTTCGCCGAGTAGTGGGAGTACTTCGGAATCTTCTGCAATGATGTTTCATTTTATTAAAAAAATCGACTAGTTCAAAAATATGAATTCCTTTGCATTGATGATGGCATGGGCCAAATCCTTCCATGGCAACTCATGATCCTTGGCCACGCCGTGAAGCTTTGCCTGTTCCAAAACAAAAGCATGCGAAACTTCCATCTCAAATTCGCTAGGTGGACGAGAAAAAGCAGATTCATAGAGACTTTGAATGCGCCGGTCTGGATCGGTAAACTGCTTGAGCAATTTCTTCCCCCATAGGGCAGCCTGGCCAATTACAAATGGATCGTTCATGAGAATCAAACCTTGCGAGGGAACATTTGAGTTCGTACGACGCCCTACGGCATTAAAGGGAGAAGGTGTATCAAACGCCAACATGAAAGGAGAGAGGAAATTGCGGCGAACTGAAAGATATACGCTTCGTCTGCCATTACCATCCAAGGGTCCCTTCCCCGGTCGTCCCCTACCCTCCATGAAAGCCGTCAAATAAGTGGGTACTGAGTTTCCGAACATCTTCGGGTCGAGCCTACCCGAAACAAACAGCAAGGCATCTCGGATGGACTCGGCTTGCAACCGACGCAAATTGGCTCGATGCCACAAGTCGTTTGCCGGATCCTTGGCTTCTCCGGGTCCCTTTGCCTCGCTACTCATTCGGTAAGTTCGACTCATGATGATTTGCTTTATCGTTTCCTTCACAGACCAATTATTCGCAACAAGCCGTCCGGCCAAGTGGTCGAGCAAATCCGGATGAGTGGGTCGTTGGCCCAAAACTCCAAAATCGTCGGTAGATGGAACAATGCCACGACCGAACAAGTGATGCCACAAACGATTAACCAAAACCCGGGAAACGAATGGATTCCGCTTGGGGTCGATGATTTGCCGGGCTAATTCGCGGCGCCCGCTTCCCACTTCAGGGGCGGGTTGATCCAAACCACCCAATGCCTCGAGAAAACGGCGAGGGACGGAATCCCCTCGAGTTCGATGATTTCCCCGCAAGAAGACATACTCGTCATCAGATGAGCCATCAAGCATTGCCATGGCGATTCGGGAATCACGTTTGATTCGCAAAACCAGTTCCTTATGTCCCAATAGGAAATCATCACTTGTGCGCGTTCCTTCCAATCCAAATAGAACCTTGTTCCGAACCATCCAATCAGCTAAATAAGCCTGCTCTAGATCTGCAGGTTTGTTGCCAAAATGATTTCCCAGCTTTGAGGCAATGCTCTTAAAATTATTGGAGACCAAATTGGCCAAATGCTCTCGAGAGGTAGTTTCTCCCAAATCATGCATCCCTTGAAACAAGGCATTTGGTGGATTTTTTAAGAAATTCAAGACCTCTCCACGAGCCCCCGCATCATTGGAAAGATCGATCATCAAAACCTCAAAATCGTTGCCATCAGTAGGAGTAAACTCGACATGCAAACGATGTCCGAGGTAGGTTTGCCCTCGCTTGTCCAAATCCTGAGTAACCCACGTCAGTTCACCAGACCGCCCAACGTCGATCGTCATATTACGATGTAATGGGCCTTGAATAAGTCGGTGGGAATCTACCACGGCAACGGCCTTGCCCTTGCCTCTAACGAGGTAATGAGCGTCTCCTTTACTATTTGTAAAGGTCGGGGAGCGGAGCGTAATTCCGGCACGAGTAAAACCGAGGCTGCCGGCATCCTTGGCCGAGTCCACGATACGGAGGCCACGCCACACAGGTTCTCGGCGAGCCATTCCCCAACGAGCGACACCCGCAAAGCCACCCTCGGCATCCAGCAGCAAATCACCAGGCAACTTGGGACGTCGACCAAAAGTGACACCGTCTTGCATGAAGTCACCTAAACGAAGGGAGGCGTAATTGACGGCCAATTCCAAACGACCCAAAGAATCCAGATAGCGAGCCCGAAGCTGAGTACCATCGACCGAGGCCGCCCGAACCAAGTTCCAGTCAGGATTCTTGGTCCCAAACACCGCCGCCAAAGGAGCTAATAAATCCGATCGGTCCTTTTGGGCCGCGAAAAGGGCGTCGACCCAAACCTGTAAAACATTGCCATCCAACCCTTGGCTTTTGGCCAACGATACAACTGCTCCCTTATTGAATCCGGAGCGGGCAACAGGTGCAGGGGAAGAGGCTTTTGCCTGGTTGGTGAACACCACATGATCCATTCCCACATTCCCCCAGGAACCCTTGCGCTTGTCGACGACCTGCAGACGAGCTTCCGACCCCTTCCATTTCCTAACGTCCCATACGGTCTCAAACATAGTGTTGTTGCTCCGGCCGGTAGCCGAAAGGACGGCCTTGCCATCAATCAGCAGATTGACGCAGGTTTCCTTCTTGAATGAACCACCACCAACGAAAAAGGTAACATAGTCGCGTTCAATGCGAAAACGAGGGCTGGTCAAGGTCCCCAACAAATCATCGCCCAGTCGCAAGTTCGAATTAGCCGAATCTTTGCGAACATTATGAGAATTAACGAAATACTTCCCGCGCTGACGAATGTCTTTCTGGTAATCCGCCTTGGTTTCAAGGGTGACAGGACCTTTACCAAAGGCTGTCCCGGTGGAGAGCCATTTGCCGTAGGTTCCATCCTCGAAATCAGCAAATACGATTGGTGCGCTCACAGATGGCTTGCTGTCATTCAGGATGTCCTTACCCGCCTCCGTTTCACCCCGCAGTATTTGACCTGCAGCCAGCATGTGCTTTGCCGTATTCCGGGAACTTGCAACCAAAGCCGAGGAGAATGATTTGGCCAAACCCGCAGATTGCTGAAGTTTGTCCAACTCACGAGAAACACGCTCGTTTTCCACCATGCTCTCGTAGCGAACTTGCCGGTAACCCGAACTCTGCAAGTAGCCCTGCAAGGCATAGAAATCCTTGGTTGAGATCGCGTCGAACTTATGGTCATGGCAGCGGGCGCAAGCCACGGTCAAACCTAGAAAGCTCTTGGAGAACACACCGAGCATGTTATCGAATCGATCGGCTTCGTCCTGACGGGTATCAACAGGTGAATGAATCCATTCGCCAAGGAACCAAAACCCAGTCGCGAGAACCGATTCGTTGGCTCCGGTGTCGGGATTAAGTCGAGGCTTTGCAAGAAGATCACCCGCAATGTGTTCAGTCACGAACTGGTCATAAGGCACATCCGCATTCAAGGCTCGGATCAAGTAATCGCGATAGCGAAAGGCATTGGGAGTGTTGGCATCAAATTCGTGTCCCCGGCTTTCGGCGTATCGAAAAAGATCCATCCAGTGACGAGCCCACTTCTCCCCAAAATCGGATGAATCAAGTAAACGATCAACGACCTTTTCGAAGGCATTACCAGAACCGTCTTCGACAAAGGTATTTACCTCTTCGGGAGTGGGAGGCATTCCTCGCAGGTCATAAGTAACGCGTCTAATCAAAGTACGGCGATCGGTTGAAACCGCAGGGTTTAATCCACTTTTTTCCAAGCGAGCCAAAATAAATCGGTCGATTGGAAGTCTACCCCAAGCCTCATCCTTAACTTGAGGCAAGTTCGGTTCCAAAACAGGCTTCCATGCCCAATGCGAAGCTTTACGCCCTGCGAGGTCGAAAATTTTCTTGGTAGTTTCGCCTGTAGGTTCAGGTTCTTTGGGCCAATGGGCACCCGATGAAACCCATTCCTCCAGAATTTCAATTTCAGAGCTTGAAAGCTTGCTTTTGGGAGGCATCTGCAGATCGGGATCTCGATAGCGAATAGCCTCTATCAGCAAACTCCCTGAAAGGTCACCGGGCTTGACAGCAGGTCCGATGTCTCCACCTTCCAAAGCTCCCTTTAGGCTATCCAAATAAAGGGCACCCTTAAGCTTCTTCGCCTGATGTGAATGACAATCATAGCAACGATTTATAAGCAAGGGACGAACCTTGGTCTCGAAAAAAGCAATTGGATCCGCAAACAGAGGTTGAAAGGCAAAAACTGCCACACCAAAAAAGTAGATGACAACAAACTTCATGAGCGAAAACGGAATAATCGTAAAATTAGAAAATTAAGCAAAATAAATTATTTTTTGCAGAAGCTGAAATAAGTCAAACGCAGGAAACCTTGAAAACAAAAGTTTTAGAAAAAACATGATCATTTTTTAAATTCACTGACTGGTACTAATCCCCGACAAAAAACAATTCTATTTAGTCCAATTCTGTAGATGGAAAATGCTGAAGGATTCGCAATATTCATTGAAGGTCAATTTTTCTTCTTTTTGTACCCAGTTGGATACCTTGACAAAAGTTCACCATCAAATTGAAAATCATCTGCCGTGATATGCCCCCAACCACTCGTAGATTGATCAAAAACCTTAATGAACATATTGAGGCCAGAGTATTTAGTGAGATCCCAACTGGCTTTTTGCATAACCTGCAGGTCAATGCCTTGAACTTTTTCGACCTCCTGGCCATTTTCCATACAAAGTGCAACATAGGTTGAAGAACTACCCCCACCCCCGACTCGAAAGGTCATCATTCCTCCCTTTGAGGTAAAGAGAGGGGAGATGATTATTCCCGTTTGCGAATCCGATCCTTTTTTAGCCTTTTGACTTACCTCCAGAGTAGTCAAATAGTATTCACCCTGTTTGTTGTACTGGGTCTCCCCGTGAAAAAAATGGATGCGGTTTCCAATGGGACGTCCGAATTCCCCCTTGATTACTTTCCAAGGCTCAAGCTTTCCCGACTCGAAGTCCAAGGAAACACTTCTGGAAATGGTCTTTGCACGAATCTTAGGAGCCGGGTTAGACTTTCTTTTGCTTGAAGTGGCTTGCCCTTCTTGCCTTAGGTTGACCCAACCGAGTCGTGGAGATGGGGGGATAATTTTTCTCCATTCATCCAAAAGGGAAGATAGCTCAGACACCACCTTGGGTCGCTCGTTGTGGACGTTGGTCGCCTGATAGGGATCAGTGTTAAGATTATAGAGCTGGGCGGAGGGGGAGCCCTTCTTGATTTTTCCGTCAGAAACATCGCTATTGACCAGCTTGGTCAGTTTCTGGGCGGCGGCCCCAGCAAGCAGATGGCTTCCGATCTCCTTCCCTTGAAAACCTCCTTCGTCCTGTGCGGGAATATAAACCCAGTTACCCTTGCGGATAGTTAGGTGCTTTGGACTGTTGGGGGAGATCACAAGGAGTTCGCGTTTCGAGTCCTTGCTTTCCTCAGTCAGGAGAGGTAACTGGTTGACTCCGTCGATTTCCGCATCCTCGGGTAATTTCACATCACCGATGGCAGCGAAGGTGGGGAGCATGTCAATCTGGCTGACGAGGACATCCGATATCTTACCCGCTGGAACCTTTTCGGGCCAACGAATAAGTAAAGGCACCCGATGCCCCCCTTCCCAAGCACCGAACTTAAAGCCGAGAAGTTTGCCGTTCAAGCGGTGTCCAGCCCTCCAAGCCTTTTGTCCGGTGACGTTCAGCATACCGCCATTATCGCTTGTAAAAACGACTAGAGTTTTGTCGGCGAGCTTGTGCTCGTCCAAGATTCCGAGCACTTCCCCCACCATCCAATCGAGTTCGTGAATGAAGTCGCCGTAAAGACCGCACTGACTCGTCCCCTTGAACCTCGGAT
>MDTC01227762.1_pt1 | contig 54499 bp, 49 predicted proteins | sample 811181 | NCBI WGS metagenome assembly MDTC01 (sample SAMN05326644, study PRJNA326480) | marine metagenome | isolation source: seawater | place: Pacific Ocean: North | collected 2011 | reverse complement strand
TTTTATTATGCAATATTATGCAGAAATCCATTGTATTGCAAGCTAAAATGAAAAAATTAGCTTTTAAAAAAATAAACTTTATAACTATTAGAAATTTGTATTTTAGCAAATGAACATATTTAGATGATAAACTACTACATTTCATATGAAAAGCCCCATAGGCATTATGTTGATTTTAAATTAATAATTGACGCAAAAAATGAAAAGAAAATTAAATTCCAATTAGCTGCATGGAGGCCAGGTAGATATGAACTTGGAAATTTTTCTCAAAATATTAGTAAATGGAGAGCTTCAAATGAAAATAATGAGTATTTAAACTTTAAAAAAATCACAAAAGATTTATGGGAAGTAGAAGCAAAATCATCCAAAAAAATTATTATAACTTATTCTTTTTACGCCAATCAACTAGATGCAGGATCCTGTTATTTAGACGAATATCAACTTTATTTAAATCCTGTTCATTGTATTTTTTATGTTGTGGGACGTGAAAATGAACTATTTAATATTAAGCTTGATTTACCACAAAATTATCAAATAGCTACTTCGCTAAAAAAAAGCAACAATTTATTAATAGCAAATAACTATGATGAATTAGCAGAATCACCATTTATATGCTCTAATTCACTTCAATACAACAAATACAGTGTTAATAATATCGATTTTCACCTTTGGTTTCAAGGAAAATGTAAAATAGATTGGGGAAAAATAAAAAAAGATTTTTACTTGTTTACAAAAACTCAAATTGAACATTTTAATGGGTTTCCAGTAGATGAATATCATTTTCTATTTCAGATCACACCATACAGAAGTTATCATGGAGTTGAACATACGAAAAACACCGTTCTTTTGTTAGGTCCAAGTGACAAGATTATGAATGAAAAATACGAGGATTTACTTGGTGTTTGTTCTCATGAACTTTACCATACTTGGAACATAAAAGCAATAAGACCTAAAGAGATGTTACCATACGATTATACAAAAGAAAATTATTTTAGAACTGGTTTTGTAGCTGAAGGGGTAACAACATATATGGGAGATTTAATGTTATATAAATCAGGAGTTTTTAATTGGATAGAATTTGTTAAAACACAAAATCAAAATCTTGAAAGACATCTTATGAATTATGGTAGATTTAATCTTTCAGTTGCAGATAGTGGCTTTGATAATTGGTTAGATGGATATAAATTAGGAGCTCCAAACAGAAAAGTTTCTATTTACCCTGATGGAGCATTATGTATGCTGATGGTTGATTTGGAAATAATAAAAAATACAGATGGAAAATACAGCTTAAATTCTGTTATGAAAGAACTTTATGATGATTACGCATTAAATGGACTGGGATATTCAGAAAATGATTTTAGAAATATTTGTGTAAAATATGGTAGCTCAGAAATTGTAAAAATTTTTGAAAGTCATATTTATGGTGTTAAAGATTATGTTCCTACATTAGAAAAATCTCTTCAAATTGTTGGCTTGAATCTTAAAGAAAAACTCAATCCAAATATTTCTGCGCAATATTTTGGTTTTATTGCAACTAAAGAAAATGGAAAATACATTATTAAAAAAGTAGAACCAAATTCAATAGCCGATATAAATATAATTGGCCCTGAGGATGAAATTAAAGAAATTAATAATAAAAAAATTGATAAACCTTTAAACAATATTTTAAAGGATTGTAAAAAAGAAGTATCATTTACAATTAAAAATAAATTTTCAGAAAAAATTATGAATTTAAGTTGTGGGAACTACTATAAATTATTAGAGATAGATACTGTGAAAAATATTAGTACTAAACAATTAAAATTAAGAAAAATTTGGTGTAATAAATAATTCAAAATGAACAATCAAATTAATAAAATCATAAGAGAAAGAAGGTCTGTTTTTCCAATCCAATTCAACGGAGAAATTATAAATAATTCAATAATTAAAGAAATTATCTTCAACGCTAATACAGCTCCAACGCATAAAATTACTCAGCCATGGCTTTTCAAAATTTTTAGTAGTCAATCTAAAAAAAAATTAGCTGATGAAATACTAAGACTTAAATTTGGTAACGAAATATCGAAAAATGAAAGAGAAAAATTGATGAAAAAGTTTAATTTAACTAGCCATATAATATGTATTTGTTTAAATAGAAGCGATGAAGATTTTATTCCAGAGTGGGAAGAAATTGCTGCTGTTTCAATGAGTGTGCAAAATATGTGGCTAACTTGTACTGCTAACAATTTAGGTTGCTATTGGAGCAGCCCAAAAATTATCTCTAAAATTGGGACTTTTCTTAATCTTAGAGAAAATCAAAAATGTTTGGGATTATTTTATATTGGAAAACATAATGAACTTGCAAAAAGATCTTTAAATAAAAAAGATGTTAACGAAAAAGTTGAATGGTTATAAAAATTTTAAATTAATACAATGTAACTTATATTTCAAATGAAAGAAACAATTATAAATAATAACATATTTAAACAATACATTTCAGAAGACGAGATAACCAATATTGTTTCAGATATAGCAAATAAAATTAATGCTAGCAATACTAAAAAACCTCTTTTTATATCTGTATTAAATGGTTCTTTCCTTTTCGCAGCTGATATTATGAGAAAAATTACTATTCCTAATGTAGAGATATCATTTATTAAACTCTCTTCATATGAGGGGATGAAATCAAGTGGAGAAATAAGAAAATTAATTGGAATTAACAGTGATATCTCTGGTCGAAATATAATTTTATTAGAAGATATTATAGATACTGGAAATACATTAGAGAAAATTATTGAATTATTAACCAAAAAGAAGGTTGGTAGTATAAAAGTTGCTACATTACTTTTTAAACCAGAAGCTTACAAAAAAGATATACACATTGATTATATTGGAAAATCTATTGAAAATGATTTTGTTGTAGGATACGGATTAGATTATGATGAAATAGGCCGCAACTTACCACACATATATAAACTAAAAAATTAAACATGTTAAACTTAGTATTATTTGGACCTCCAGGAGCTGGAAAAGGAACTCAAGCAAATTTATTGATTAATAAATATAATTTAACTCACCTGTCAACTGGAGATATTTTAAGAAGTGAAATTACTGCTGGAACAAAATTAGGATTAGAAGCCAAAAGTCTAATGGATGCTGGAAATTTAGTGCCTGATGAAGTTGTAATTGGTATGATTGCTTCAAAATTAGACAATAATTCTACATCAAATGGGTTTATCTTTGACGGATTTCCGAGAACAACAGCACAAGCCAAGGCATTAGATAATTTATTAGAGAAAAAAAATACATCTATTAATATAATGGTATCTCTAAAAGTTGAAGATTCAGAACTAATTAAACGATTATTAAACAGAGGAAAAAATTCTGGAAGATCTGATGACCAAAATGAAAATATTATTAGTAACAGAATTCATGAATACAATAATAAAACTGCACCTCTTAAAGATTATTACTCAACACAAAATAAATTACGAGAAATAGATGGAATAGGATCGGTTCAAGAAATAGCATTAAATTTAAATCAAGTGATTGAAAGTCTTTAGTAATTTATGAAGATTAAAAACTCAAACTTTATTGATTATGTAAAGATATTTTGTAGATCTGGTAAAGGTGGTTCTGGATCTACTCATTTTCATAGAAGCAAAACCACTGCTAAAGGTGGTCCCGATGGAGGCGATGGAGGTGATGGAGGTGATATTATCATTAAAGGAAATTCGCAGATGTGGACTCTACTTCATCTCAAATTCAAAAAGCATATTTTTGCCGAAAATGGTGGAGTTGGTAGCGGTAACCACAAGCATGGAAAAGATGGTGAAGATAAAATAATTGAAGTACCACTTGGGACAGTTGCAAAGGATGCTAAAACAAATAAAGTTTTATTTGAAATAACTGAAAATGATGAAGAATTTATTCTAGTTGAAGGGGGAAAGGGAGGCAAAGGAAATTCTCACTTTAAATCACCCACAAATCAAACTCCAAGATATGCACAACCAGGAATTGATCTTAAAGAAGGCTGGTACATATTAGAACTTAAAGTATTAGCTGATGTTGGTTTAGTAGGATTTCCAAATGCTGGTAAATCTACATTATTATCAATTATATCTGCAGCTAAACCTGAAATAGCTAATTATCCATTTACCACATTAACACCAAATTTAGGAATAGTATCATATAGAGATGAAAAATCATTTATTATGGCAGATATTCCAGGTATTATTGAGGGAGCTTCTGATGGAAAGGGTTTAGGACTTCGTTTTTTAAGACACATTGAAAGAAATTCAACATTACTTTTTATGGTTCCAGCTGATGCAGATGATATAGAAAATCAATACAAAATTTTATTAGCTGAACTAAAAAAATATAATCCAGAACTTCTAGATAAAAAGAGAATTTTAGCTATTACAAAAAAAGATTTACTTGATGATGAATTACAAAATATAATTACTGAATCATTATCAAGCAAATTACCTGAAACAATTTTTATTTCGTCCATCACTAATTATGGAATATCCAAATTAAAAGATTCAATTTGGAAAAATTTAATTTCCAATGAATAGACTACACACATTAGATGAATATCTTTTTAGATTAATTAATTCAAGTGGATGGCAACAAATGGATGATATTATGATAATGATCTCATCAAAATACATATGGATTCCTTTATATCTTTTTATTCTCTATAATTTATTGCAACTACACAAAAAAAAAATTTACAAAATTTTGTTTTCTTTAATCTTATTAATATTTTTTGCAGATATGGGTTCTGTTGAAATATTTAAAGAAACCTTTCAACGACTTAGACCATGTCACGCTCTTCAAGATATACGATTAGTTGATAATTGCGGAGGAAAATTTGGCTTTATATCATCACATTCTTCCAACTCCTTTGCTATTGCTTTTTTTATTGGTCTATTAATGAAAAACAAATGGTGGTTCTTTAACTTATTTTCATGGGCAACGTTAATTAGTTATAGTAGAGTTTATTTAGGGGTACACTATCCTTTTGATGTTTTAGGCGGGATGTTTTGGGGACTATTTGTAAGTTTGTTGGTATATTTTGTTTATAAAATGAAATTAAAAAAGTTTGACAGCACATGGGCAGTTTGGGTTTTATTAGTGTGTATCTGGAACTTTGGATGGTCAAATGCTCCAGCAATTGCCGATGTATTTGTAGCTATTGGTTTATCTTTAGCTGTAATTTACTTAAAGAAAAAAAATAAATGAAAAAATACTTTTTAATAATTATTATATGTTTCAGTTATTTAAATCTATTTTCTGAAAAAAAACCAAAATTAGTTGTTGGCATTGTAGTTGACCAAATGCGTTTTGATTTTATAGAAAGATTTTGGCAAGATTTTGGCAATAATGGATTTAAAAAATTAATTAATCAAGGATATTTTTGTAGAAATACTAATTATAGTTATATGCCAACATATACTGGACCTGGACATGCTAGTATTTTTTCTGGAACTACTCCTTCCGTTCATGGAATTATTGCCAATAACTGGTATGATAAAAAAACAAAAAAATCTATTTATTGTGCTGGTGATGGAAAAATGCATACTGTATGTAATTGCGAAGATGAAATGAAAGATGTTGGATCAAATGAAGGAAAAATGTCTCCTCATCATATGCTAACAACTTCAATTGGAGATGAGCTACAACTATTCAACACAAATAATAAAGTTATAGGCATTTCTCTAAAGGATCGAGGAGCCATCTTGTCTGCTGGACATAGTGCTGACGCAGCATATTGGATGAATAGTGATGGACAATGGATAAGTAGTAGTTTTTATATGGATTCTTTACCTGAATGGTTAGTTGAATATCAAAATAAAATTAACCCCAGTTATTACTTAAAAGGTAAATGGAATATGAAAAGTAGTTTTGATTATGATCTTGATAGTTTATTTGCACAAAAAGGCGGAGGTGCAATTAAATCAACACCACATGGAAATACTATTCTTAAAGATTTAGCTATTGAAATTATTGATAAAGAACAATTAGGTAGATCTCTAACAACAGATTTTCTTACTATAAGTTTTTCTTCAACTGATTACATAGGACACGAATATGGACCTCACTCTGATGAAATTAAAAACACCTATATTAAATTAGATAAAGACATTGAAGATCTCATCAAAAAGATTGAAAATAAAATTGGATATGAAAATACTCTAATTTTCCTAACAGCTGATCATGGCGTAGTTTCTGAACCATCTGAGTTACTTAAAAGAAAAATACCTGGGGGATACTATAATAAAACTCAAATCATCAAAGATCTTAATGAATATTTACAAAATCAATTTAATTGGCCTAACATAGAATGGGGTGTAGAATTTAACTATGTTTTAAATTTTTCAAATTATCAAATTTTCCTTGATAAAGATTTGATTACAAATAATTTAGGATATGAATTTATTGAAAAGTCTAGAAATCTATGTGCTGATTATCTATTAAAATATGATTGGATTAAAAACACCTATACCTCTACACAATTACATAATAACGAATATAATGAGTTACCAAGTTCATTAGTTCAAAAAGGATACAATCAAAAACGATCAGGAGATATTATTATTAATCCTCAAAGCGGATGGATTAGCTATAGTTGGAGACAAGGTGGCACAACTCACGGATCATGTTTTAGCTATGACACACATGTTCCTCTAATTTTTTGGGGTGGAAATATTAAAAAAGGGAAAACTGATAGAAAAATTTATATAAAAGATATTGCTCCTACAGTTAGTTTATTATTGGGAATATCATATCCAAACGGTTGTACTGGAAATCCAATTTTTGAGATTACAGAATGAAAACTATAACTTGCGGAAACTATGAAGTTATAATTGGAGAAAATTCTATAAAGTCGTTTAATTATACTTGCTATTCAAAAATAGCAATACTTGTCGATGAAAATACTAAAAAAAATTGTCTTGAAAAATTTTTGCAAGAAGTAAGATTTTTAAAAAATTACTTTGTTATTGAAATATCAGAAGGGGAGCAAAATAAAACTATTCACACTTGTAGTTACATTTGGGATAAGTTAATTGAATATGAATTTGATAAAAATTCTTTATTTGTAAATCTAGGTGGTGGTCTTGTTAGTGATATTGGTGGATATTGCGCTACTAATTATAAAAGAGGAATTGATTTTATCAATATCCCAACAACATTACTTGCTATGGTTGATGCATCAATTGGTGGTAAATTAGCAGTTAATCACAATAACTTAAAAAACCAAATAGGATTATTTAAAAACCCTGTTAAAGTATTGATAAACTGTTATTTTTTAAAAACACTAAGTATACAGCAAATTAACTCAGGATATGCGGAAATAATAAAACATACTTTAATTTCAAATAAAGATGCCTGGGAAAATTTAAAGAAAAATGACTTAAACAATATAATTTGGGAAACTACAATTTACAATTCAATATCAATTAAAAATAATATTGTCTTACAAGACCCTTTTGAAAATAACTTAAGAAAAATATTAAATTTTGGTCATACTTACGGACATGCTATCGAAAGTTATTATTTAGAAAAAAATAATCCTATTTTACATGGAGAAGCTGTTATGATGGGGATGATTTTAGAATCTGAAATTTCAAAACTTACGCAGGAAGATAAAATTGATATTAAAGAATATATTCAATATAATTTTGAATTACCCTCTTTCCCAAACAAAAAAAAATTATCTAAGTATCTTAAATTCGATAAAAAAAATAAAGATATGAAAGTAAACTTCTCATTGCTTAAAGAAATTGGACAATGCGAATTTGATGTTTTGATTAAAAGCGATGAATTATAAAATATTTCATCCTAATAAAGAAATTGATTGTGAAATTGAGCTTCCTAGCTCAAAGAGTATTTCAAATAGAATTCTTATTATAAAAGCCTTATGCAATAAAAAATTTAAAATTTATAATTTATCAGATTCAGATGACACTAATGCATTAAAAAATAATTTAAAAAAAACTAAAAATATAATTGATATTGGAGCTTCCGGAACAACATTTAGATTTCTAACAGCGTATCTTGCATGTAAAGAAGGTGTTAATTGTATTATAACTGGTTCAGATAGAATTCAAAATAGGCCTATTGATAATCTTGTAAATACTTTAAATGATTTAGGAGCCGATATTTCTTATGTAAAAAAAAATAATTTTGCTCCTCTAAGAATCAGAGGGAAAAAAATAAATGGTGGAGATGCCTCTATAAATGGAGATATTAGCTCACAATTTATTTCATCTCTTATTTTAATTGCTCCAAGTCTACAAAACGGATTGAATTTAACAATTAAAAACAAGTTGGTATCAAAACCATATATTAACATGACATTATCGTTAATTAATTATTTCGGTATTGAATACAAATTGAAAAAAAATAAAATCTATATCAAACCGCAAAATTACATTGCAAAAAATATAACTGTAGAAAGTGATTGGTCAAGTGTAGCATTTTGGATGCAAATAGCATACTTATCTAATCACTGTAAAATAAAGCTAAAGAAACTTAATAAAAATTCTATTCAAGGAGATATAGAGATATTAAAAATATTCCAAAGACTGAATATTAAATCTAAATTTAAAAATAATGTTCTAACAATTACTAAAAATAAGCCAACATATAAATTTCCAAAAAAAATCAATTTAATTAATACACCTGATCTTTATCAATCTCTCAAATGTAGCTTGTTTTCTCAAAATATTGAATGTGAAATTAGTGGACTAAATACATTAAATAAAAAAGAGACTAACAGAATTGATTCTGTTGACAAAGAACTACAAAATCTTAAAAAAAGTAAAAAAATAATGACATACAATGATCATAGAATGGCTATGAGTTTCGCTCCTATGTCTCTTAAATACGGTGAAATTGAAATTTTAAACGGTGATGTTGTAACAAAATCATATCCAAACTTTTGGAAAGACATGAAAAAAGCTGGATTTATAATAACTCCTTTAGGTCAAGTAACGACTTAATCTCTGTTACCCCAATTTTATTTGACTTATTTTTACTAGGATTAAAATAAATAGATTTTAAACCAGCATTTTGTGCGCCAACAACATCTGCAAGATAGTCATCGCCAATCATAATACTTTGATTTTCTAATGCATTAGCTTTCTTAAGTGCATACTTAAAAATTTTTTTGTTTGGTTTTTTAACTCCAACTTGCTCAGATGTAATAATATTTTCAAAAAATTTATCTAATGATGATGATTTTAATTTAATATGTTGAACCTCAACAAATCCATTAGTAATAATATGTAATTTATATTTTTTAAAAAGATAATCAAGAACTTCTATTGTATATGGAAATAGACCAGTCTTTAATGGAGATTTTTCAATATATGTCTTTCCCATTAATTTCCCTAAAATAGAATCTTCGATATTAAATTCATTTAATGTTAAGTAGAAGCGTGAATCTCGTAAATATTCTTTTGTAATTTTATTATCTCTATATAAATTCCATAATTTATTGTTATGGTACTTATATTTATCTATAAATAAATCAACACTATTTACACCTATTTCAGATAATTTAAAATCATTAAAAATTTCTGTTAATGTAACAATAGAATTTTTTTCAAAATCCCAAATAGTTCTATCAAGATCAAAAAAAACATGCTTTATTATCATATGTTTATTAAAGTATAAAAAAAGGACTCAATTGAGTCCTTTAAATTGTTTATCTAATTAATTTATCTATTTTGATAATTCAGAAACATGTTTAGTAAGTTTAGATTTTAAGTTTGATGCCTTATTTTTATGTATAACATTCTTTTTCGCTAACTTATCTAACATAGATGAAACCTTAGGTAAAAGAGCTAGTGCGTCTTTCTTTTTTGTTGTTTCCTTTAACTTTTTCACAGCATTTCTTGTTGTTTTATGCTGATATTTATTAAGCAACCTATTAGTTTCTGATTGTCTGATTCTTTTAATTGCCGACTTATGATTTGCCATAATTATTATTTTTGTACCCCGACGGGGAATCGAACCCCGGTTACCAGGATGAAAACCTGGCGTCCTAACCACTAGACGACCGGGGCCTGTCTATTTAAAATTTAGGTTGCAAATTTATAATTTTTTTAAGTTTTTGCAAGAATTTATTCATTATTTGTCTCAAAAGAAAATTTATAGCCTAGTCTTTTAGAAGTTTTTATTTTTTGATTACTATTCATATCTAAAATTTGATGCACATAAATTTCACGTACTCTATTAAATTCTGGCGCAACTAGATCATCATTTAAAGCATGTATCATCAACACATCAACTATCTTATTTAAATAATCATTATTTATTTTTTGTTTCAAAAAATCATTAAACAAGTAACCTATCTCTTGATCACCTTCAATAAAAAATTGCAAATCTTTATTTATGAAAATTCGTGAAATAAGAAAACCTGAATCATTTACTCTATTATACTTTAGTGAATCAGATAAAAAATTATAAACATGAATAACACCAAAAAAAGTTCTAAGAGGATCTTCCTTAATATATTTTGTTTTATAAAGAGGATTATTATTTGCTAATGTAAAAATATTTGAGTGCATATGAAATAGTAATGTCTCTCCAGAAAATTTTATTTGTGCTTCAAATTTTCCTTTACTTGAAAAAGAAACCTCAATATTTTTATCTTTTTCTTTTATTTCTTTAAAAATTCTATTTGCTTTTTCTTTAAGAATTTTTTGTAAATCAATAAATATTTCTTGAGTTTTTCTATAAACATCTTGCTTAGTTGATGCTTTTTCATTTAAAATATTAATAATATCTTTTTCCATTTAGTATGCTTTTGCAAATATTACTCGCTTTTCTGATTTATTACCACTAAACAAGCAAATACCCTGCTCTTTAATTGAATTAAGTGGTATACACCTAATCGTTGCTTTTGTTTTCTCTTTAATTAATTCCTCAGTTTCAGATTTACCGTCCCAATGTGCATAAACAAAGCCTCCCTTGTCAATTCGATCGATAAATTCTTCTTTACTATCAACATGAAATGTATTATCCTCTCTGAACTTTTGAGCATTGTTAAATAAATTTTTCTGAATATCTTCTAAAATATCATTAACCTTATTATCAATATTAGAAATATTATAAGTTCTCTTTTCTAGATTATCTCTTCTTGCTAGTTCTATAGTACTATTTTCAATATCACGTGAACCCAAAACTAATCTAATAGGAACACCCTTTAGTTCATATTCAGCAAATTTCCAGCCAGGCTTGTATGTGTCTCTATTATCGTATTTTACTGAAACACCATTTTTTTCTAATCTTAATTTAACTTCATTAGCAACTTGATTGATTTTATTAAACTCTTCATCTGTTTTATATATAGGAACAATAACTACTTGAAAAGGAGCAAGATTTGGTGGTAAAACTAAACCTCTATCATCAGAATGTGTCATTATTAATGCTCCAATTAAACGTGTAGAAACCCCCCATGAAGTTGACCAGACATGCTCTTGTTTTCCCTCCTTAGTTGTAAATTTAACATCAAATGCTTTTGCAAAATTTTGAGCTAAAAAATGCGAAGTTCCAGCTTGTAAAGATTTTCCATCCTGCATTAATGCCTCTATAGTATATGTTTCCTCAGCACCAGCAAATCTTTCAGAAGCAGTTTTTATTCCCATGATCACAGGCATTGCCATAAAATCTTGAGCAAATTTTGAATATACCTTTATCATTTTTTCAGTTTCTTCAAGAGCCTCAACCTTAGTTGCATGAGCTGTATGCCCTTCCTGCCATAGAAATTCAGCAGTTCTTAAAAACAATCTTGTTCTCATTTCCCACCTTACTACATTAGCCCACTGATTGATTAGTAACGGTAAATCTCTGTAAGACTGAATCCACTTTCTGTAAGTATCCCAAATTATAGTTTCTGATGTTGGTCTAACAATAAGTTCTTCATCAAGTTTCGCTGTTTCATCAACAACAACACTGTTATCTTTTTCACAATTTTTTAGACGATAATGAGTTATTACAGCACACTCTTTGGCAAACCCATCAACATGTGCTGCTTCTTTAGAAAAATATGACTTGGGGATAAAAAGCGGAAAATATGCATTAACATGACCTGTTTGCTTAAACATTTTATCTAGCTCTGCTTGCATTTTTTCCCAAATAGCATAACCATAAGGTTTAATCACCATGCATCCTCGAACACCAGAACTTTCAGCTAAGTCAGCACCTTGAACAATATCATTATACCATTGAGAATAATCTTTATTTCTAGGGGTTATTTTTTTTGCCATTTTATTTTAAAAAATGTAATTTTGTTTAATGTTGTTCGTTCTTATTTATAAATTAAATTTAATTACCAAACAAAACTAAGAAATTATATGTTGAGAACTCTTATTATATCTAAAAAAAATATTGGTTTATACATCCTATTTTTTCTATTATCTTCTTGTATAATTAGTAATGATTCTACATATGTAGATCCCAATTACCTAAAACCAGATGAATTTAAAAGTTATTCTGAATTACAAGAAACTAAAATTTATTCATTTTTTGAAGACAGCATTAGTGATGATAAAACAAATGAATTTGATAATGATGAATATAGCTATGACTATTCTTACAGAATAAGAAGATTTCATCAACCTCTTTACAACTACAACTATTTTGGAGGAATATATTATGGATATAACGACCCTTTTTACTTTGGAAATAATAGCTATTTTAACTATAACTATCATGGTCTAAATTACTATAATGGCTGGTATAATAACTATAATTATGGATGGGATCATCAATACGACCCATACCACTATTGGTACTCGCCTTATTATTTTGGAAATTACTATTCATATCATACATATTCTTATCTAAACAATCACACTAATAATAATACAGGAAGAAATCATCCAAATGGAAAGAGGATTTCTTTGAATAAGAAAAGTAAAGCTAATTTTAATAATAACCTTTACAGAAATAATCTGTATAGCAATAAAAAAATTGATGATAAAAATTTTAGATCAAACGAAAACTTAAATAATAGATCTAATTCTAGATCTAATTTTAAATCAAACTCTAGATCTAATTTTAAATCAAACTCTAGATCTAATTCTAAATCAAACTCTAGATCTAATTTTAAATCAAACTCTAGATCTAATTCTAAATCAAACTCTAGATCTAATTACAACAGAAATAACAACAAAATCAATTCTAGACCTTAACATTTATATGAAGAAAATATTTTCAATTGTTTTAGTTTTAAACTCATTATCAGTTTTTGCCCAAAACGAAATAGACGCATTAAGATATTCTAAGGATGGAATTTTTGGAACTGCTAAATTTACTTCAATGGGAGGTTCATTTGGAGCGCTAGGTGGAGATTTTTCAAACTTACACTCTAACCCTGCTGGGTTAGGACTCTATCAAAATTCTGAAATTTTTATTAGTCCTAGTATGCACTTAAACAAAGTCAATTCTTATTATACACAAAAAGTCGAAACAGAAAAAGTTGATTTAACAATCTCAAATTTGGGAATAATATTTTCAAGTCCGCTCAAAAACAAAAATTGGAACAGAATTAATTTTGGTATAGGTATAAACACTTTAAACTCATACAATAAAGATATTACTATTCAAGGGAAAAACAAATTTACTTCCATAGCGGATAAAATTTTAGACTTAGCTAATGGAAATTACATCAATGAACTTGACGATTTTTACGCATTTCCTGGATTTATGACGTACTTGATAGATACTAGTTTAGGGCAAGGAGATAATGGTCAATATTTTTTAAATGTTAATAGCACAACAAACAAAACACAAAGAAAAATAATTTCATCTAGTGGAAATAAAAATGAACTAGTTTTTTCTTTTGCAAGTTCAATGAACGATAAATTATATATTGGAACTACTTTTGGTTTTCCTATAATTAATTATCGAGAAAGTTCAAAATATAGCGAGTTTGATTTTGATGAAACTGAAAATAACTTAGACTCATATGATTTAAAAGAAAATCTTTCAGTATTCGGGCAAGGAATTAATCTTAAAATAGGAATTATAGCAAGAATAAATGAATTTACAAATTTTGGTTTATCTCTCCAATCACCAACTATTTTTAATATTGAAGAAACCTTTTATACTGAAATAATTACATATACTGATTCAAACAGATACAATTGGATTTCCCCATATAACTATTTTGAATACGAACTAATAACTCCTGCAAAGGCGACATTTAGTGCTTCAACAAAAATTAAAAACATTCTACTTTTAAATGCTGATTTTGAAATTATAAATTACTCATATGCAAATTTATCAAGTAATAATGAAGAATTTATAAATGAAAATAATTCTATTGATTCACTGTTTACCCAAAGCCAAAATATTCGATTAGGTATAGATTTAGATTTAGGTAAAATAGTTAGTGAATTCAAAGGTGTTAAACTAAGGTCAGGAATAGCTCTTAATGGTAAAATATATGAAAGTAATGAAGATAATTTTTCTAGTGAAAATTATTCATTTGGAATAGGAACAAATAATAATTTGTATTTTCTAGACATTGCCTACATACTACATAAAAGTAAAGATTCTCATAATTTATATAGTCAAGATCTAATTAGTCCAATTGATTTAGTAAACACAAATCACAGTATAATATTTACTCTTGGATTTAGATATTAGAAATTCTTTTTAAGCCCTCTTTTGCTCGCTTTCTAATAGATTTTTCATAATCATAAGATTTGTATTTAAGACATTTATCAAAAAATACTTTTGAATTAGCATAATCATTTTCAAGTTCATATATTAAGGCAATTTGTAAAGAAGACATTGGCTGAAAATGAGTTGAGATATTAGGTGTACTTACTAAAGATTTTTTAAATAAACTAATTATTTCATTATTAGACTTTTCTAACTTTTGAAATATTCTTGCTCTTCTATACCAGTACTCACTTATTGTATTACCATTTGAAGAAAAATTAATCTCGTGACCAATTTTATTCAACTCATTTAATGCTCTCTGATAGTATGCTCCATCATATAAAAATCGTCCTCTCAATAAAAATTTGTTATATAAAGACAGATTAATTGACTGCTTTAAAGCTATTTTATCTTTATTAATAAATGTATTTCCATAGTTTTTTATACTTTCTAAATAATTATTCATTTTATTTTCATTATCACTTATATATTCAATGCAAGCCAAATAAAAATATGTAGATTTAATAAAATTACGTCCTCTAAAATTATTTATAAAAAATTCAAAATAATATTTTGCTTTAGAAAGCTCCAAATTATATAAATATGACAGACCATGCAAATAGTCTAAATAATAAAATGGTATGCTATTATTTTTAGGTCTATTATTTAGTACATCAAGACATAAATTATTTTTTCCAAGCTTCTTTAAAATTAAAACAGCGGTATAATTCAACAAAATATTTTCTTTATAACCCTCTCCTATTTTATTTAAATAAAAAGTTAACTTATGATTATCATTTGTGACTTTTGCTTGAAATATAGTCATGAAAAACAAAGTTTCGGTATGAAAAATACTTAATGAATCATTATTTAAAATATTCTCTATTTGCAAAACAGAATTATCAATATCAAAATCTAAAAAAAGTAAATCTAAAGTCCACATATAATCTTTTGGAACATTAGAAAGTAAAATATTAATCAAACTAATACTTTTATCATTTAAGATAAATTCAGGATATTTTTTTTTATTTTCTAACAAATAATTATAAGACCTTATAATATCATAAACAGCTTTTGTATAATTATTAAATTTTAAATGGCAATATGCAGATTGAAGATGAATTTCAGCTTTTGTGTACAAAAGATATGGTGATGTATTTTCTGTAACTTTATTAAGACTTTCTAATCTTCTAATCTTGTTTGAATTTAATTTTTGATAATATTTTTTTTGATCAAGGACAAATACTTTAAAAACATCTATATAATTTTCGTGAAGAAGACTGATTTTATTTCCTATTTTTTTTTCTATTTCAATTTTTTCTTTTGCATTATCAAAATCTAAATTAATAATTGATAAATATGCGTCCTGCATATTCTTGTTCATGTCAAATGATGCAATAGCATTTAGACAACCTAAAAATAAAATTAATGTAAATTTAAATTTCACAATAAAAAAAAGGGCTCAAAGCCCTTTTTAATTAAATTATTTTTCTTCGAATGTTTTTGAATCAATCATAATTCGACCACAATGTTCGCACACTATTATTTTTTTATGAAGCTTAATATCTAATTGACGTTGAGGTGGAATTTGACTAAAACAACCTCCACATGCATCTCTTTCAACAGACACAACTGCTAATCCATTAGAAACTTTTCTTCTAATTCTTTGATAACCATTTAAAAGTCTTTCATCGATTAACTTCTCTGCTTTTTTAAGTTTTTTAAGAAGCACAGTTTCCTCTTTTTCAGTTTCCTTTATAATAGAATCAAGCTCATTGTTTTTTATATCTAGTTCTGATTTTTTTTCATCAATTTTCTCTTGACATTCGTTAATTATATCTTTTTTATGTAATGTTTTAGCTTGATTTTCTTTTTGTTTTTTTTCTGCTAACTCTATTTCTAAATTTTGAAATTCAATTTCTTTAGTAAGAGAACTAAATTCTCTGTTATTTTTGATATTTTTCAGTTGTTTTTCATACTTTTTAATCAACTCATTAGACAAGGATACGGTATTTTTATTTTCTGCAATTTCTTCTTTGATTGTAGAAAGTTCTAATTTAAACTTATCTAGTCTAGTATCTAAGCCTAAAACAGTATCATTTAAATCTTCAATTTCAAGTGGGAGTTCACCTCTAACAATTCTAATTTTATCAATTGAACTATCAATTTTTTGCAATTCGTAAAGTGCGTTTAATTTCTCTTCAACCGATACAGTAATAGTTTTTGTATTTTTTGCCATTATAGGTAATTTATAGGATTTGTATTAACTTTTGATAATAGGATCGCAAACTTAGTGAATTTTTTTGTAAGGTACTCATAAAGTAAGTTCTTTGTAAACTGTTCACTTTCATAGTGACCAATATCAGCCAAAATAATTTTTTTATCAATATCAAAAAACTGATGATATTTTATGTCGGAAGTTATAAAAATATCTGCATTAACATTAATAGCTTTTTCAATCAAAAAGGATCCACTTCCTCCACAAAATGCAATTTTTTTAATTTTATCTATATTAACCTCTGTATGCCTGACTAATTCTAATTTCATTATTTCTTTAAGTTTTTTTAAAAACAACATACTATCAATTGGCACATCTAATTCGCCAACCAAACCAGATCCTAATGATTGCATTTCATTATCTAAAATATATATTTGATATGCTACTTCTTCATAGGGATGATTTTCTTTTAAAGTTTTAAGAATTTTAGTTTGTTTATCTTTAAGAAATACTAATTCAACTCTATCTTCCTCAGAACTATGTAACATTCCCTTTTCACCTTTATATGGATTTGAATTTTCCAAAGGCTTAAAAGTACCTATACCACTGTTTTTAAAACTACAATTATTATAGTTTCCAATAGAGCCTGCTCCTGCTGAACATAATCTTTCTATTAAAATAGAAGTGTATTCTTTTGGACAATAAAAAACTAATTGACATAAACATTTATTTTTACTACTTAAAACGCTACAATTTTTTAAATTTAATCTTTTTGCAATTTCTGAATTAACTCCATTAATAATATTATCTAAATTAGTATGAATTGAATATATTGCTATGTTGTTTTTTATTGCCTTGACTACTAATTTTTCAGTTAAACTATCGTTGTTTATTTTTTTTAATCCCTTAAAAATAATTGGATGATGAGTAATTATTAAATTACATTTATTATTTATTGCTTCATCTAAAACACTATCATTACAATCAAGAGTAATCAACACTGCTGATACTTCCATATTAAAATCTCCAATTATTAATCCAGAATTATCATAGTCTTCTTGTAAAGATAATGGAGCTAACTGTTCTAAATAATTTGTAAAATCGTTTACCTTCATTTTTCAAAAATACAAAACTCTTTTATTACAAAAAACTATCTTTGTAATATGAGGTATATATTATATCCATTTTCAATAATTTATGGCTTTGTTGTTAAAGTACGAAACTTGCTATTTGATATTAATATTTTAAAAGAAAACACCTTCACTGTTCCAATTATTTGCGTAGGTAATTTAGCTGTTGGCGGAACAGGAAAAACTCCTCATGTAGATTACTTGATAAATTTGTTAAAAAAAAAATATAATGTAGTAGTATTAAGTAGAGGGTACAAGAGAAAAAAATCTGGATTCTTATATGTTGATAAAGATGATTATGCAAGAAATTTTGGGGATGAACCTTATCTTATCAAAGAAAAACACCCGGAAATAATTGTTGCAGTTGATAACAATAGAAAAAAAGGAATTCAAAAAATTCTAGTTGACTATCCAACATCAGAAGTCATAATTTTAGATGATGGTTTTCAACATAGAAAAATAAAGGCTGGTTTAAATATTTTACTTACTGAATATGATAATCCTTTCTTTAACGATTTCATGCTTCCTTTTGGAACATTAAGAGATAATAAACAATCATCAAAAAGAGCAGATATAATTATTGCTACTAAATGTCCAACAACAATAAATACAAAAAAATTTATAGAAAAAATAAATGTAAAAATTAAACAAGAAATCTATTTTTCAAACATCAATTATAATCGATGGTTCTGTGCATTCGGTAAAAATAAGATCAAAGATTTTAGTAGTTATAATATTTTACTTGTAACTGGAATTGCAAAAACTCATCAATTAAAACATTATTTAAAATCAAATAATATATCAAAACATTTAAAATTCTCAGATCATCACAACTATTTAGAAAATGACATAAGATTAATAATTAATACATATAGCAGTATGTTAGATGAAAATAAATTAATTTTAACGACCGAAAAAGATTTTGTAAAAATAAAATCATTTAATCATTTATTTAAAGGCACCAATTTTTATATATGTCCTATTGAAGTAAATATAAATGAAAGTTCTAAATTTGAAAATAAAATAATCAACTATGTTAAAAAAAATCAAAGAAAGCGTTGAGTATTTAAATAGTATTATAAAAACTACACCAGAGATTGGAATAATTTTAGGAACTGGCTTAGGTGGTTTGGTTAGTGAAATTGAAATAAAATATTCAATCCCTTATTCTAAAATACCTAATTTTAAATCTTCTACTGTTCAAGGACACTCAGGAAGGTTGATTATTGGGAAATTAAGTGGGAAAAATATTATTGCGATGCAAGGGAGATTTCATTTTTATGAAGGATATGAAATACAAGAAGTTGTCTTTCCTGTTAGAGTTATGAAGTTTTTAGGTATTTCCAAGTTAATTGTTTCAAATGCAAGTGGTGGTGTAAACCCAAATTTTGAAATTGGTGATATAATGATATTAACTGATCACATTAATTTAATACCAAACCCACTAATTGGAGAAAATATTAATGAATTAGGCGTTAGATTTCCAGATATGAGCCAACCTTATTGTAGTGAAATGATTAATTATGTTGACGAAATTGTAAAAATAAATAATATGAATATTCAAAAAGGTGTGTATGTTGGTGTAACAGGGCCAACATTAGAAACTCCTGCAGAATATACATATTTTAGATGCATTGGAGGAGATACTGTAGGAATGTCAACAGTACCTGAAGTTATAACAGCAAGGCACATGCGAATTCCTTGCTTTGCTATTTCTGTTATAACTGATCTTGGTGTTACAGGAAAAATTAAAAAAGTTACTCACGAAGATGTACAATTAGTAGCTGAAAAATCTGAGCCAAAACTAACCTTTATAGTTAAAGAACTTATAAAAAAAATATAATGAAACAGAATCTAATTTTAATTACTTTCGTAATGATAACATCATCAATTTTCTGTCAACAAATTGCTACTGAAATCTATAACTGGGATGACCCTTCTATTGTAGGATCAACTTCTTATGATAATGCATATAATGAATGCTGGGGCGTGACAATTAATAATCATGAAATTGCAGTAATTGGTTCAACAGAAGGAACGCACTTTTTTGACATCACAAATACTAATAATATTTCAGAAGTAGCATTCGTTGAAGGAGCATATACAGGACCTGGAGTTATACATAGAGATTATCATGATTTTAAAGGTTACTTATATGCAGTATGTGATGAAGGTAGTAGTAGTACATTGCAAATAATTGACATCAGCAATCTACCCAGTTCTGTTAATGTAGTATATGACTCTAATAACTTATTTTCTAAAGCACATAATATTTTTATTGATACTGCAACAGCAAAGTTATACTCTTGCGCATCAACAAATTATGCCATGGATATTTATAATTTAACAAATCCAACTAACCCTACATTAATGTATACTTACGATGATGTAGGACATGTTCATGATGCTTATGTAAAAAACGATACAGCATACTTAAATTGTGGATATGATGGTTTTAAAATTGTAGATTTTAAAAATTCAAATATAGCAAGTAACAATAATCATACAGAACTAGCATCATTAACTTCATATCCTGATGCTGGCTATAACCACTCTGGTTGGTTAAATGATGATGGAACAATATATGTAATGATGGATGAAAATCATGGATACGATGTTAAAATTCTTGATGTTTCGGATTTTAGTAATATTAGTGTTATATCTACTTTTAACTCAAATGTAAATTCGCAATCCATGGCACATAACGGAATTATAAAAAATAATATGTTGTTTATTGCTTATTATCATGATGGTCTAAGAGTGTTTGATATTTCAAACCCATTTAATCCAATTCAAGCATGGATGTATGATACATATTCTCCAAATTCGCACGCATCATATAAAGGAGCTTGGGGAGTATATCCATATTTTCAGTCTGATAATATTGTGGTTTCAGACATGCAATCGGGTTTATATATTTTGAAGTTAGATAATAATACAAGCGTTTCTGAAAATAATGTCAAAAAAATGGTCTATCCAAATCCAGTGAATGAATATTTCAGTATTAAATCAGAAATAAATACTTTTGAATTGTTTGATATTACTCAAAACAAGGTGATGCAGAAAAAAATTAATGGACATCAAGTTACAATTGATAGAAAAAATATTAAAAGTGGTGTGTATTTTTACAAAATTAAAAATATCGACAATTCCATCGAATATGGAAAAATAATATTCAATTAGTATGTCAAATAAAAATAAATATGAAGCTATAATAGGATTAGAGGTACATGCGCAATTAATAACTCTTACTAAAGCTTATTCTTCTGATAAAAATTTGTATGGTGAAGCTCCAAACAGTCTAACATCCATAATTTCTCTAGCTCATCCTGGAACTTTACCAAAGGTCAATGATGAAGTTATAAATCATGCAATTAAACTTGGACTTGCAGTTGGAGCAAAAATTAGAAAGCATAATCAATATGCAAGAAAAAATTATTTTTATGCAGACTTACCTAAAGGATATCAAATTACTCAAGATAAAACACCAATTTGCTCCGGTGGAAAAATTAAAATCAAAACTGATAAAATTGAGAAAGATATTAACATCACAAGAATTCATATGGAAGAAGACGCAGGCAAAAGTATTCATGATTTAGATCCCTATGATTCATTAATAGATTTAAATAGAGCTGGTGTACCTTTACTTGAAATTGTATCTGAACCAGAAATTTCAAGTGCAGATGAAGCTTATGCTTATTTAAATAAAATTAGAACGTTAGTTAGATACCTTGAAATCTGTGATGGAAATATGGAAGAAGGTAGTCTTAGATGTGATGCAAATATTTCAGTTAGGATAGTAGGAGAAAAAAAATTTGGTACAAAAGTTGAAATTAAAAATATGAACTCATCAACTAATGTCAAAAAAGCAATTGATTACGAAATAAAAAGACAAATTAATTTATTAGAAAGTGGTGATAGTGTTGTTCACGAAACAAGAAATTATAATGCTTTAAAAAACATAACATTAAGTTTAAGACATAAAGAAAAAGCTAATGATTACAGATACTTTCCAGAGCCTGATCTTCCACCAATAAATATTAGTGAAGAATATATTTATAAAATACAAAGTTGCTTACCTCCTCTTCCTGATTTTCTTTATAAAAAATTTACAGAAAAATATAAATTATCAAGATATGATGCAGATATTTTAATTGAAGATAAAAACATTGCATTGTACTTTGATAAAACATGTGAACATACAAACAATTATAAAATATGTGCAAATTTGATTATTGGTAGTATAAAATCATATCTCAATGAACATGCAATAAGCATTTTAGATATTAAAACAAAGGCCGAAGATATTGCAGAATTGATTGACTTAATAGAAAGTAACAAAATAAGTAATACCGCAGCTACAACTACTATATTACCTCAAATGCTTTTAAATAATTTATCCGCAAATTATATCGCTAATAAACATAATCTTATACAAGAAAGCAATGAAGATGTTCTTCATCAATACATTAGACAAGCCATTGAAAAATACCCAGATAAGGTACAAGAATATAAAAATGGAAAGAAAGGTCTAATTGGTCTATTTATGGGTGAAGTAATGAAATTATCAAAAGGAAAAGCTGATCCTAAGCTTGCAAACACTCTATTAAAAAATATACTTGAAAAATAACTTTAAAAATAAAATATATTTTGCATCTGATTTTCATTTAGAAAATACAGATTTGAAAAAGTCTCAAGCAAAAGAAAAAAAAATTATTGCATGGCTAAATAAAATCAAAAATGATGCAAAAAAAATATACTTAATAGGAGATATATTTGACTTTTGGTTTGAATATAAATATGTAGTTCCCAAAGGGTATGTTAGAATGTTTGCGAAATTAGCTGAACTAACTGAAAATGGAACTGAAATACATTTTTTTACAGGAAATCATGATATGTGGGTCAAAAATTATTTTTTTGAAGAATTAGGAGTAATAGTTCACAGAAAAGAAAAAATAATTAACGAACACAATAAAAAAATTTTTATTGGACATGGAGATGGTTTAGGAAAAGGAGATTTTAAATATAAATTTCTTAAGACACTTTTTTCTTCAAAATTTATGATCTTGGGATTTACTATACTACCTGTAAATTTTTCTTTCAAAATCGCACATCTATGGAGTTCTCTAAGTAGAAAAAAACAAAAATACAAAAAAGAGAAAATTAATTTACTTTTGGAATTTTCTAAAAAGTATCAGAAAACAAGCAAGTTAGATTATTATATATTTGGGCATCATCACAATCCAGAAAAAACCAGGATTGATAAAAAGTCATATTATATTAACACCGGAGACTGGATAACTAATTTCAGTTATGCTGTGATGGAGAACGGAACAATAGAACTAAAGAAATTTAACTAAGGTTTTATGTTGCAAACATTACTCCTTAATTAATTTTTTAGTTGATATAATACCATCATTTGATATCACATTGACAAAATAAACACCTTTATTTTTAATAATTTCTGAACTTAAATCTAATACGAAACTATTATTTGTCACCTTTCCATTAAATAATAATTTAACATCTTGTCCTAAAATATTTGTCAAATTAATATTTACTTCAGTGTCTTTTAGATCTTCTAAAATTATACTACTTGATCCATTTGTAGGATTTGGATAAATAGATATTTTTGAACTTAAAGATATATTTTGATCAAAAAGCAAATCATTCTGTTCGCCAATTATTATATCATCTAAATAGAAATTATTTCCAGATCCTTTAACTACATACTCAAATTTAAATTTAACATTATCGCTAGACAATTGATTTTTTGTAATAACTGTATCTCTCCAATCAGTTGTATTAGGCAAATAATCTCCACTATGTAATTGAGAATTTGCAGTACCAAACTGAACAACAGTATCAACACATGAAGAATGATTTAAATTAGTTGAATAAGTACCGTTTGATAGTAAGCAAACAGGCTTATCGCTAGCTTCTAACTCAACAAGAGGTAACCAATCTTCTCCACAATTTGTAGAGTAATGTACATTAAGAATATTTACAGGAAAAGTATTAACAGCCGCACCTGACCAACTAAATTTGATTGCAGGTGTATTATAATTAGATAAATCATATGCTTTTGAAACAATGCTATGTCTCTTCCAAGTTGATTGATCTGAAGCTATATAGCCTGCACCTCCTTGTGATTTTATTTTCAAACAAGAATTACCGTCATTAGCTATACCTGCAAACACATCCCAGGTAGGTTCTTCTTGAACATTAAACGACCATGGTAAAATATCTACATTTGGAATATCTAGACTCCAATCACTATCAATACCATTTTCAAAACTGTAGGCACTAGAAGGTGGTTCACTATTATTATCTCCACTACCTACCTTAAAGAAATTTTCTTTAACTTCAACAGAGGTACAAGAATTTGTATAAGTTGCTACAAATTCATTAACTAACAACGTTCCTCTAAAATATGAAGAATCTTGCATGTCATAATATATACCCATACTATCAATAATAATTTCTTGGATATTAATAGCTCCCATATTTGCTAATTCATTAAAAGTTGAAGCTTGAACTATTTTTTCTATCTCTTCTTCATTAATAGTTGCAATATCAGAATCAGGTATCAATGTGATATCTGATGTTCTTACTGTAGTCACCTCAGTATAATTGACAGTTAAAGAAACCGTGTAATCATCAGCTTCTGGGTATTCATAGAATATAAAGTTATCTCCAGTGTTATTAGTTTCACCATTTCCAAAGTCCCAAACAAAAGATGAAACATTACCTAAACCAAATTGGTTTTTATTTCCTTTTAAATATATTCTTTCTCCAAGACAAACAACTGGAGAAGTACCATTAGAATAAGTGAAACTTGCAACCTGTGTACAGGTAGGAGATCTTCTTAGCTTACCATCTTCATCAGCTAATAAACCTGTTTTTTCTAAGTTTTTTTCTGACCATAAATACTGACGATATCCTGGATCTACTCCATCCCCTTCTAAAACAGTATTCATTAAATTATTCTGCCCTTTCGTAAACATAGTAACATCAGCATCATCTGAATAATCCATATAATTAACAAACATTTCACCTGCCCAATTTAAGGAATCAGAAATACAGCCCTGGTTCTGTAAACCAACATGATATGGAAAATCATTTAGATCTACACCATAATTTGGGGCTCTAGCTGGAGGTGTATCACCAATATTATCATTACCACAGTCCTGATCTCCCCAAACATGTCTCAGTCCAAGCCAGTGACCTACTTCGTGAGTTAGTGTACCACCACTAACCATTTGACTAGAGAGTAAAACAACTCCATCAGTTGACATAGAACCCGAAAATGGAAATTGAGCAAAACCTAATAAAGTATTCCCATCATCTTGTGGTAGAAATTTTTTAAGAGTCCAAATATTAAAGTATTCATATGAATTCCAGTAACTAAGCGCTTTAACAGCATTTCTTGGTGATGGTTCATATGTTTTTGAAGAAAAAACTCTATTAATTCCAGTAGTTGGATTTCCATTTGGATCTTTCTTAGCTAATCTAAATTCAACATTTAAATCTCCTCTAAAAGCTGCAAAAACATCAGGTGTCCTTGATAGGAAATTATCTGCTTGTCCATTTATGTTATTGTTTAAAATATCAAGTGCATTTTGAATTTCTTCATTTGTAATATTACCGCCATGTTGATCATCATATATAACGTGAACAACTACAGGAATAATTTTTTTTGTATTTGTAGATCTTTGATTTAAGTTATTTAGAATTGGAAGGCGATTAATAATATTCCTATGCTGCCTTTCTAACTGTTTATTTTTATCTTCAATAGATTTATAAAATTCAGGATACTTTTTTTTATCATCTTCTAAATAACCATGATAAGTACCGCAAACATGTTGTTGAGAATAAGAATAATTACAAGTAAAAATTAAAGCAAGTACGAGGAATAGAAATCTTTTAATCATATTATATTTTTTTGAAGGAAACAAATATAATTAATTATAGTTGTTATTGAAAAAAAAAATAAAAAATAAATTATGAGTTAATTGATATTAAATAAATGTTATAAAATATGCTTTTCAGCATGATATGATGAACGAACTAAAGGACCACTTTCAACATGTCTAAAACCCTTACTTAATCCAATAATTTCATACTCTTTAAATTGCTCAGGAGTAATAAAATTTTCTACAGACAAATGTTTTTTTGTCGGTTGAAGATATTGGCCAAGAGTCATAACTGAAACACCTACATTTCTTAAATCGTCCATAGTTTCTAATACTTCATCTTTTGTTTCTCCAAGACCCAGCATTATACCTGATTTTGTTCTGATACCTGCCTTTGACAGACACTCTAGAGTGAAAAGACTTCTATCATATTTAGCCTGAATTCTTACCTGTCTTGTAAGCCTTCTTACTGTTTCCAAATTATGGGAAACAACTTCAGGTGCAACATTAATAATTTCCTGAATATCTTTTTCCTTTCCTTTAAAATCAGGAATTAAAGTTTCAATTGTTGTGTAGGGATTTTTTCTTCGTATTTGTTTAATTGTCTCAACCCAAATACTTGCTCCCCCATCTTTAAGATCATCTCTATCAACTGAGGTAATAACTGCATGCTTTACTTTCATAATTTTGATTGAGTTTGCAATCTTAAGAGGCTCAAAGACATCAACATTTAAAGGTCTACCAGTTTTTACGTTGCAAAAACCGCACGACCTAGTACATATGTTACCTAGAATCATAAAAGTAGTGGTTCCTGCTCCCCAACACTCACCCATATTAGGACAATTACCACTTTCACAAATTGTATGCAGTTTATTATCCTTAGTTAGAGTCCTTACTTTTTTGTAAGCTTCTCCAGTTGGAAGCTTAACTCTCAACCATGATGGTTTTCTTATTTTCTCTACTAACTCCAACTGTTATCTACTTTGAGGTAATTGATGAAGTTACACCTTCACAGGGTTCCTTATACATTCCACATGAAGACAAAAAAAGTGAAAAACAAAAAACTAGTAAAAATAGCTTGATTAATTTCATATTTTTTTTTACAAAAATACATATAAATAATTATAAATTGAATAATTACAATATCTGTTCATATATTTGTTAATATAATGAAAAATGAAATCTGTAATATCAATAATAGTTGGAAGACAATACTAGAAACGGAAATAAATCAAAAATATTTTCACAAACTATCAAATATTCTTAAAAATTATAGGGAAAAAAAAATAATTTACCCAAATGAAGGAGATGTTTTTAAAGCCTTTAAATTATGTAATTATAATGATCTTAAAATAGTTATTATCGGTCAAGATCCTTACCACAATATTAATCAAGCTCATGGATTAGCATTTTCTGTTAAATCAAAAAAAATACCCCCAACACTCTCAAATATAATTAAAGAGTTGAGAAATGACGTGAAAATTGAAATTCCTAGTTATGGAAGTTTAGAAAGCTGGGCAAAACAAGGTGTACTTTTAATTAACTCAATATTAACTGTTGAGTATAAAAAACCTAACTCTCATTCTAATATTGGTTGGCAAAAATTTACTAACAATGTAATAACTAAAATTTCAAAAAATAAAAAGGGAATAATTTTTATGATTTGGGGTAATCATGCGAAAAATAAGGTTAAACTGATTGATAAAAGTAAACATCATATACTTATCGCACCTCATCCTTCACCACTATCGGCTTACAGAGGGTTTTTTGGTTGCAAACATTTTTCAAAATCAAATACTATTTTAGTTAATCAGAAGAAAAAAACTATTAATTGGAATCTATGAAATTTTCTTTAATTTTCATTTTTTTATCATTTACAATCAATCTCTCCCACCAAATAAGTAGTAAAGTAACATCTTATCTTAATAACATTAAAACTGATTTTGATGAAATTTTGTTTATTTCAATTGATAATCAAAAAATGTATCATTTCAAAAAAAGAAAAATTATATCAACATACATAATTTCTAGTTCTAAATACGGAGTTGGCAATCAAAGTGGAAGTAATAAAACACCTACAGGACTACATATTATAAAAAATAAAATTGGTGATAGAACACCAAAAAATGGAAGGATGATCGGAAGAATATATACTGGTGAAATTGCTAAAATATTTAGTGACAAAACTATTAGTGATACTGATGATATTACAAGTAGAATTCTATGGTTGTCAGGATTAGAAAATGGTTTAAATAAAGGTAAAAATATTGATTCATATAAAAGGTATATTTATATACATGGAACTTCTGAAGAAGGCAGACTTGGAACACCATCTTCTCATGGTTGTATAAGAATGAAAAATAAAGATATTATAGATTTGTATAAGAAAGTAGAAGTTGGTACATTGGTGCTCATTTTATAATCAAAAATTAAACTATGGAATATATTATTCTTTTTTTACTAATAATATTAATAATCATTGCAGCTATTAACTTTAAATCATCTAGAAAAACGCAAGAAAATTCTGATAAAGAAAATCTCGAAATATTAAAAAATGAAATAATTAAAAAAGAAGAAAAAATAAAAAATTTGGAAGAGGATATAAAAATATTAGATGCTAAAATGATTTCTTTTGAACAAATAAAAACTGAAAAAACACAAGTCTATGAAAGGCTAAAAATTATAGAACAAGACAAAAATAATTTAAAAAATGAAGTTAATAAATTACTTAACAATGAAGAAAGTAGAAACGAAACTCTAAGAAAATCTATTGCATCGACAAATACTTTACAACAAAATTTACAAACAGAGATAGCTCGTGTAAATGATGAACGAGTAGAAAAAGAAAAAGAACTTCAAGAAAAAATGAAAAAAAGTTGGGCAGAGCATGAAAAAGATGTTCAAAGATCTATTCAGCTGATTTGCAATAATCATATAATCAAATACATTGGACAAGAAGATTTTCCACATGCTAGAAATAAACCTGATAATTGCATTGAAATAATGGATCAATTGATAGTTTTTGATGCCAAAAGTCCAGCAAATGATGACTTGAGTAATTTTCCAAAATATATAAAAGATCAAACTGAGAATCTGAAAAAGTATGCCAAACATGAAAATGTTAAAAAAGATCTATTTTTAGTAATTCCCTCAAACACATTATCAGTAATTAATCAATACACATATAACATTGGAGATTATAATGTTAATGTTATCACAAAGGATTCACTTGAGCCAATAATTCTTAGTTTAAAAAAAATTGAGGAATACGAATTTGCTGATAAACTTAGCCCTGAAGAAAGAGATAATATTTGCAGAATAATTGGAAAATTTGCACACACAACAAAAAGAAGGATTCAAATCGATCAATTTTTTGCTAATGAGTTTTTAGACACTTTAAGTAAAACAGGCTCTTTACTTCCCAGAGAAATTTTAGAAAGTGTGATTCAATTTGAAAATGCAGAAAAATTGAATCCTCCCATGGAAAAAAGAAAAAAACAAATACTAACAAAAGATCTAAAAGATCAGTCAGAAAAAATAAAAAAAGAAATTGAATTAAGAGAAATACCAGATATTGAAGCTAATATTGAATTTAAAAACGATGAAAAATAAAGAAGCTGTTTTTGGAATAAGACCAATCATTGAAGTAATTAAAAGTGGAAAAACAATTGATAAGCTTTTTATTCAAAAAGGATTACATAACGAATCATTTGCTATTCTTTGGAAATTAGTAAGAGAGAACAGAATAAACTACAAACACGTTCCAATAGAAAAATTAAATAGATTAACAACAAAAAATCATCAAGGTGTTTTTGCATTTATATCACCAATTGATTTTCATAGTATTGAAGATATAGTACCCAGCTTATATGAAGAAGGAAAAATACCTCTTATTTTAGTTCTGGATAGAATCACTGATGTTAGAAATTTTGGAGCTATTACTAGAACAGCAGACTGTTCAAATGTAGATTGCATTATAATTCCAGAACAAAACTCCGCAGCTATAAACTCGGATGCTATGAAAACCTCATCAGGAGCACTAAACAATGTGAAAATTTGTAGAGCCTGGAATCTTAAAATGACGCTTCAAATGTTAAAAGATAGTGGAATTCAAATTGTTTCATGCACAGAAAAAACTAATAATGAAATTTATAATATAAATTATCAAATTCCAACTGCTATTATTTTAGGATCCGAAGAAAATGGTATATCAAATGAATATTTAAAACTTAGTAATGAAAAGGTTAAAATACCTATTCTAGGTAATATTGAATCGTTAAATGTTTCTGTTGCATGCGGTGTAGTTTTATATGAGATTGTTAGACAAAGACTAAATCTATGAATTGGTTTGAAAATTGGTTTAACACCAAATATTATCATATTTTGTATGGTAATAGAAATCATGAAGAAGCTAAATTATTTATAAATAATTTAACTTCTCATCTGAATCTCAAAAAAAACAGTAAGATTATTGACATTGCTTGCGGAACAGGAAGACACGCAATATATTTGAATATGTTAGGATATAATGTTACTGGCATTGATCTTTCTAAAAACAACATAGAAGAAGCTTCTAAATTTTCTAAAAAAAATCTACGATTTTATATACATGACATGCGTAAATTATTTAAGCCAAATCAGTATGATTTAGCCGTAAATTTATTTACATCTTTTGGCTATTTTAATAAAGATTCTGACAACGAAAAAGCATTAATTTCAATAGCAGGCAATGTAAAAAGAGAGGGTCTAATAGTGATAGATTTCATGAATGTAAAAAAGGTTTTGATGAACTTAATCGAAGCAGAACTTAAGATTATTAACAATGTGCAATTTAAAATTAATCGAACAGTAAAAAATGATAAAATTTTTAAATCTATCAATATTACTGATGAGAAAGAAAAATTTGTTTTTAAAGAAGAGGTTAGCATCATAACTTTAGATAAATTTTCTGATTATATCAAAAAAGCTGGATTACAAATTATAGATATTTTTGGTAACTATCATCTTGAATCATTCAATGCTTTGAAATCTGACAGATTAATTTTAGTTTGTAAAAAATAATTTTAAACAATTCTTTAATCTTGGCTTGTTAATAATCAATTTATCTCTTATTTTTGCTCAAATTAAAAAAATAAAATTATGTCTGTACTTGTCGGAAAAAAAGCTCCATCATTCTCTTCAAAAGCAATAATTGATGGAGAAAAAATCGTAGAAAATTTTAGTCTTGAACAATTTATTGGTAAAAAAACGGTAGTTCTATTTTTCTATCCAAAAGATTTTACTTTTGTTTGTCCAACTGAACTTTTTGCATTTCAAGAAAAACTTAAAGATTTTAAAGATCGAAACGTAGAGTTAATTGCATGTTCAACTGATAGTGAAGAATCACATTGGGGTTGGTTACAGGTTGACAAAGATAACGGCGGAATCAAAGGAATTACCTATCCAATTATTGCGGATATTGATAAGACAATTAGCATGAACTATGATGTTTTATTTGGTGATTATGAAGTTGATGAAAATGATAATATGTTTGCAACTGGACCTATGATTGCATTTCGAGCGTTATTTATAATTGATAAAAATGGAATAGTACAACATCAACTTGTCAATCATTTACCTCTTGGTAGAAATGTAGATGAGGCTTTAAGAATGGTTGACGCATTACATCATCACGAAGAAAATGGTGAAGTTTGTCCAGCAAATTGGGAAAAAGGAGATGAAGCTATTGAAGAATCTCATGATAGCGTTGCTTCGTATTTAGCAAAACAATAGCTTACTTGTTTTTTTGAATTAAAACTGTTGCGTAAGAGGATACTCCATCCTCTTTTCCAATGAAACCCAATTTTTCAGTTGTTGTAGCTTTTATTGAAATTAAAACAGAACTAATTCCTAAGCACTCTGATAAAATGTCTTTCATCTTTGGCATATACCCACTTAATTTAGGGGTTTGTAAACAAATTGTTGAATCAATATTAACTATTGAATAATCTTTATCAACCAATAACTTTACAACATCTTTTAATAATATCTTACTATCAATATTTTTATATTTAGCATCTGTATCAGGAAATATTTTACCAATGTCTCCTAAATTAGCAGCACCTAAAAGAGCATCGCAAATAGCATGAATCAAGACATCAGCATCGGAGTGCCCTATAGATCCTTTTTTATGAGGTATAATAATTCCACCTAAATTAAAATCAACTCCTTCACTTAGTTTGTGTACATCAAAACCGAAACCAATTCTTAAGTTTGTCATTTAATTATATTTCTCCAAAGTCAAATAAAAGTGTAAACCTCATTGTGTTTGCAAGTGGATTAGTCACTCCAGCGTCTCTATTTGTATTAACTAAGTATGAAAAATCTAGCTCAAATACATTATACTTAACACCTGAACCAAAGGTAAAATATTTTCTCGCTCCCTTTGTATCATGTTCATTAAAATAACCAGCTCTAATTGCAAATTGATTATTGTACCAATACTCTGATCCAATAGAAATATTTATTTCTCGCATTTCTTCCTTAAATCCGCCTGGGGCATCATTAAATGATTGAAACATTCCACTAACTACAGACACATTAGGATCTTTACCAGCAACTATTAAATCTGGAATTGAGTCATTATATTCTGGAGGTGTTGGAACTAATAATTTATTAACGTCAAAAGCAAAACTTATTTTATTATAATCATCAATTTTGGTAGAAATTGAAGTTCCAAGTCTTAAATTTAATGGGATAAAGTCTCTAACTGCTGTTTCTGTATATGAAATTTTATCTCCCATATTTGATATATTCATTCCAAAAGCCAAATCAAAATCCTTCTTATAAATTCTGCGTGGAAGAAAGTAATATGCAGCAATATCAGCTGCAAATGTTGATCCTGGTTTAGTTTCAATACCACCGACACTTGTTCCACCTGTTAAATCAGAATACACCCATCTACCAGCTATAGCTAAAGAAAAAGCATCTGCAAGCTTTCTAGAATATGAACTACCAAGAGCAAATTCATTAGGTTTATATTGACCAATTGTATTTCCATCATTATTTGTAAATGTAATATCACCTAGAGAAAAATAACGCATTTCTAAACCAACCACTTCATTTCTTGATAATTTTCTATAACCAGATAAATATGATAAATTAATATCAGGAACTAAAGCTCTTAGCCATGGAACGTATGAAATTGAAAAACCCATATCATCTTCAACAAAAGCATATTTAGCTGGATTCCAATGCATGGAATTAGCATCTGGTTTAGTAGCCACACCCACATCACCCATTGAACCTGCCCTGGAGTCTGGTGCTATTAAAAGAAACGGAACAGCTGTTGTAATCGTATTAAGTTGTAAACTTTGTTCCTTTCCATCAGAATCATCAAAGTTTTGCGCTTTAGTAAAAAACGAAAAATGAAGAAAGCTTAAAAGTAATATATATTGACTAATTTTAATTATCATAGATATTTGGTTGCTAATATAGTTTATTTACATTTCTCTAACGTAATTATTGAGGTAATAGTATAACTCTGTTGGACTTTGTTATAAATTCACCATCACTACTACTTATATTTAACTGGGCAATATAAATACCAGAACTTAATTTTTCTCCATATCTGTTTCTAGCTCGCCATACAATAGGACCGATTTGGTAACCAGGATCAGTAAAAGTATTCGAAATTTTTTCAACCAAAACTCCATCTATTGAGTAAATATTTAAACTAACATCTAAAGTATGATTTGATTTGTTATGTTGAAAATAAAAGTTAGTTTGGTTAGAAAATGGATTTGGATAAGAAGTGAAATTTTCAATATAAAATTCAGAATCTGTTACAGTAAAGTTAATTGATGCTTCAGAAGAATTGTTAAAAATATCCCATACTTTTAGCGTTAAAGTATGTTCTCCTATTTCTAAATTCTCAAAAGGAAACTCAATAACACCTTGCTTATAATTATCAATGTTTGATTTATAGTAATCATTTAAAACATATGGATTTGATCTATCTCCATCAATGTAGGCTATAATATCATGCCCTATCCCATTACCAATAGTATTAATTCCACTTTGATCAAAAATATCAGCAAGTAATAAAGGATTTCTACTTGTTATACCTCCATCAGTAAATAATCTAGTGTTCATATACAAACTAATTTCAGCAGGATCATAATCGTAAATTATATTTTCAGCAGTTCCTCCAATAATAAAGTCAGAAAAACTTCCATTTGCATCAATTGGTGAATCTTCATTAGTAAGTGCATAATAGCTAATCTTTCCATTATCATAATTATATGTAATGTCCTTAGGAACAATAAAAGACAATGTAAAATTACCATTTTCTACAGTTGCTGAGCCTTTATAAATAATGCTATTTTGATCTCTATATGGCATAGGGACACATGATTGTTGTCCTAGAGTGTTTCTAATAATTTCTTTGTCAAATACTGTAACAAATACTACACCATTAAAATTACTAACTTTTTGTCCAAAACTATCTTCAATATAACCTTCAATAAATACTTCTTGAAGCGCTTTTATTGTATCATCAACTAAACTAGTAACTACATTAATTTCAGGATAAGCAAGCCGTAATGCTGGATCACCTAAAAGTGTGAAATTTCTATTATTTGTTCCTGATCCACTTAAAACTTTGGTTTGTTTAAAAACATCTCCTAATCTTGGATATTCATCTTGATTTTTTTCGAACAATACATTAATAAATTTATTATTTAATGTATAATTTGGAGATGAATAAACAAGTCTTGTAGTACTTAAGAGTGCTATTGCACCTCCATTAGGATTTAACAAAACATATTCTCCTGCTGATACTCTTTCTGGATCATCAAAATATGAAAATTTGCAAGTTGCAGTCATAAAAAGAGGTAAATAATCATTTTGCCAAGAATTTATTTGATTAACTTCCAGAACTCTTTCTTGAGTCCAACCTAAAGGACCTCCATGACCAGTATAATTTACAAGAAGAGCTCCTTTATTAATTTTATTATTAATAGCACTTTGAGTTGCAGATGATCTTGGACCACCAGGAGTTGATTCTTGAAGATAGCTGTCTAAATAAATTTTAGATATATTAATTTCTTTATAATTATTAGCAACTATATTAGATAAACTATCAGCTTGAGACATATGTATATTCCCATCACTTGCATCACCATCATCAGCAATAAAAACAATATCGTTTCTCCATGCTCCAAAAGATTCCTTGTCATAATATCTTTCAATTTTATCTACCATATTACTTGCATCTGTTATGTTTGAAACTGGTAATCTTCCTATTCCAATATCAACCAAATCATTAATAAATAAACCTTCATTTTCATCTAATAATCCAAAATAATCATCTGTTACATATGTAAGAGTAGGATGTGTAGAATTTAAAGATTGATAAGTTGGAATATAATTAGTATTATTTAATACTCTATTTTTATGGTCATACGAACCATCTCCAAACAATAAAACATATTTTAATTTTGAATTAGGTCTTTTATAAAGCATTCTTAAGAAATCTCTTAGAGCTGTAACATCTTGCATGCCCGATGAAAATTCATTGTATATTTTTTGCAACTCAACAACTGCAGTATTTAAATTACTATTTGCCTGATGAAAATTTGATAGGCGATTAGCTTGTGCAACAAAATTTTCATGAGTTATTATAACATACTCTATATCAGACGAAAGATTATGTAAGTTTTGATTTGTTATGTAACCAATTAGATTTGGTTTTTTATATGACGATTCAGTGAATGCAATGTAATTTCTATGAATATTAGTTGAATCTTTAAAAGTAATTAGTCCGGACCCAAATTCTGTAATTATTTTTTTTGGATTTAAAGGATTTGTTATTTCCCAAATCTCAACGTTATTAGTACTTTCAAGTTTATATTTAATAATATTAGAAGTAATATTTGGATTTCTAAATTCAAGCAAACTATTTGAAATTTTTAATTTTCTTTTAGCGTTTATTTCTATATAATCTAGCCACATTTGAGCTCCATTATCAAAAGATAAATAGGATAATTCTATATTTAAATTATCAGAGCTAGAGTAAAAGGTGTTTTCAGATGTTAACAACTTTGCATATTCTGTAGATGGAGTTGAAAGAATGTTAGATATAGCTAAGTTTTCAATTAAGGAATTATTAATACTAATATTTAAATTTGATGGCACTAAAGATCTTGCGGCAACAACAGTTTTTATACTTAATGGAAATTCTGTAACAAGATTTTGAAAATCACAGCTAAATGTTTTGGATTCATTTGATGAGAATCTATCACCAAACCATAATCTTCCAGAGCTAATTAGGTTTTCATTTTCATTTTCATAACAAAAAAAATCTTGAAATTCATCTAATTCAGAAGAATGCATTGATGTTACTTGTTTAGATGCAATTTTTTTGTTGATATAATTACTTATGTTAAGAAAATAGTATACTTTGTCAGAATATAGATGTTGATTAAAGTTATAGTTTCCTGTAATAGAATCATATGTCCAAGTATTTGGAGATTGCCCATAAAACAATAAATAATCATTATATTCAAAAATACCATTGTTATTATCATCATAAATTTGAATAGAGTTCTCAACTAAGTCATCATGTCGAAAATCAGAGTTTAAATATGGGAGCATTCCTCCACCATTTCCAAAAATATGAATATTATCAATCTGAATATTTTCTTCATTAATTCCTAAGCTCGAAAAATCATTATAACTGATTTTGTATACACCATTACTATTTGTTGAAAAAGTATACCAATCACCAGATGACAAAACTGAATTATATTGCGCATTTAAATTACAACTAAATATTAAAACAATATAAACAATAATAAATAATCTCATATAATGCAAAACTAATCTTTAAACGATAAAAAAAGTTAAATATTACATAAAATTAATACTAGATTATCATATAATAAATAATTTACTATTTTTGTGAAATTGAAATTTAGAAAAAAAAATACAATGCATAGAATTTGGAAATTATTTGTTGGGGTATTTATAATGACTTTTGTTAGTATGGAAAGCCAAGCTCAAGATCCGGCATTTAGTCAATTTTATGCGAATCCTTTATATTTAAATCCTGCATTTACTGGAGCTACACCAAAAGGTTGCCCAAGAGTAAACTTCAACTACAGAGACCAATGGCCCGGCATTGATAGAACCTTCGTTACCTATTCTGCTTCATGGGATCAACATGTCGACGCAGTTGGAGGAGGTCTAGGAGTTCTTGTTACACAAGATAGAGCTGGAGCAGGCAGACTAAATACTTCACATGCATCACTACTCTATTCTTATCATCTACCTATAAATAGACAATGGTCTTTAAATGCTGGTTTTGAAGCTTCATATAGAATTTTACAGCTAGATTGGTCTAGACTTACTTTTGGAGATCAAATAGACCCGCAATATGGATTTATTTATCCAACACAAGAAGACATTGATAATAATACAAATAATGTTAGTTACCCGGATTTTTCTACAGGATTCGTAGTTTACGCAAAGGACTTTTATTTCGGATTTGCAGCCCATCACTTAACACAACCAAATCAAGGTTTTATTAGTGAAAGTGAATTACCTAGAAAAATAACTACCCATATTGGCGGAAATATTGCGCTAAATAAATACAGCAGAAATGTCACTACCATTTCACCTAATTTTTTATATCAGAGACAACAAGATTTTCAGCAATTTAATTACGGAGTTTATGTAAATAGAGGTCCTATTGTTGGAGGACTTTGGGCAAGACATAGTGAAGAAAATTTTGATTCATTTATTTTAATGGCTGGTCTAATTCAAGAAACTTTTAAGTTTGGATACAGTTATGATATTACTGTAAGTGAACTTAAAAATAGTAATACATTAGGAGCACATGAACTATCATTTACCTATTTCCTTCCTTGTAGATCGAAAAGTAAAACGTACAATACAATTAGTTGTCCTCAATTTTAATTATTAAAAATTTAACTATGAAATTACATCAAATATTACTAACTCTAAGTTGCCTTTTTTTAATGGCTTGCTCAAATAAAAATAGCGGGTCTTATGAAAGATCAACCACTACTGGATGGGAGTATAACAACCCAAGAAATGGGGGTTTTGAAACAAATTTTAACTATAAATTCACAGAACAAAAAACTGGTCCTGGTCTCGTTTTTGTAGAAGGCGGTTCATTTACTATGGGTAGAGTTGAAGCTGACGTTATGACTGAATGGAACAATGTTCCAAGAAGAGTAACAGTTTCTTCTTTTTACATGGACGAAACTGAAGTTAGAAACATTGACTATTTGGAATACTTATACTGGCTTAAGAGAGTTTATTCTAAACCAGATGAAGGAGAATGGGTGTATACAAAAGCACTTCCGGATACTTTAGTATGGAGAGACAAACTTGGTTATAACGAACCATATGTAAATAATTACTTTAGACATCCAGCTTACAAAAATTACCCTGTCGTTGGGGTTAGTTGGTTGCAAGCAACAGATTATTGTAAGTGGAGAACTGACAGAGTAAACGAGCAAATTTTAATTGATGCTTGTGTTTTAACTGAAGACGTTAAAAATAGAATTGAAGATCAAGCATTTAGTACAGAAGCATACCTTCTTAATCCTGATGCTGTCTTTGATGCATCTGACGAATCTTTTCATGTTAATCCACCTAAAGATTTAAGTGGATGGTCTATGGATGAAGATGGTAGAAAAAGAACTGTTAAGCTTCATGATGGATTACTACTTCCTCCTTATAGACTCCCGACTGAGGCTGAATGGGAATTTGCTGCATTAGGAAATGTAGGTAATACTGAAGAGGAAAATACAAAAGATAGAAAAATATATCCATGGACAAGCTCATCTCTAAGAAATGGTTCTTCCAAAAATCAAGGTGAAATCATGGCTAACTTTAAAAGAGGTAGAGGAGATAATATGGGAGTTGCAGGTAATCTAAATGATAATGCAGATATTACAACTACTGTTAGAGCTTACTGGCCTAATGATTATGGATTGTATAATATGGCTGGTAACGTTTCTGAATGGGTTATGGATGTTTACAGAGCTGAAATAGAACAAACATCTACTAATGATCATAGGAAATTTAGAGGTAATGTTTACAAAGAATATAATACAACTGAAGACGGGATTCCAATTATTAACGAGATTGATGGAAGAATTGAAAAGAGAGATATTGATGAAACTGATCCTGCAAATATTTATAGAAGAAACTACAAAAAAGCAGACAATAGAAATTATTTAGATGGTGATATTGAATCTCAAATGGGTGGTGCGCAGTATTGGCAAAATAAAGAAATTACCGAACAAGGTGAAACTGATAAAAGAAACATTAAAATAAATAAATACCAAGACGATGCAAAAATGTTTGCAGATGGGGTTTCTGGTAATAGTAATGAAATGTACCAATATGGTATTTCTTCTTTAATTACAGATAGAGCTAGGGTTTATAAAGGAGGTTCGTGGAAAGATAGAGCCTACTGGTTGACTCCAGGAAGTAGAAGATTTTTAGATGAAACACAATCAACAGATGCTATTGGATTTAGATGTGCAATGGATAGACTTGGACCTCAAACATCAAAGAATAAAAATAATCAAAGAAGAAAAGTTGATTATAATAAAAAAAGAAGATAATAATTAATTTTTCAGAATACTCAAACACCCCATAAGATAACTTATGGGGTGTTTTACAAAATGAATATTAACGATCTCTATAATATATATTTAAATCACCCTAATATTTGTATTGATAGTAGGCAAGCCAAATCAAACAGTATTTTTTTTTCTATTAAAGGAGAAAAATTTAACGGTAATAAATTTGCAGAGGAAGCATTAAAAAAAGGATGTGAATATGCTATAGTCGACGAAGAAATCAATAAAAAAAATAAGAAAATTATTTTAGTTGATAATTGTTTAAAAACACTACAGCAACTAGCATCATTTCATAGAGAAAAATTAAATATTCCTATCATAGGGATAACGGGATCAAATGGTAAAACAACATCTAAAGAGTTAATTTACAATGTTTTATCAAAACAATATAAAACTCATGCTACAAAAGGAAATTTAAATAATCATATTGGTGTTCCTCTAAGTATTTTAGAAATATGTACAAAAACAGAAATTAGTATTATTGAGATGGGTGCAAACCATATTAATGAAATAAGTTTGTTGTCAAACATAACTAAACCAAATTATGGAATTATAACAAATATTGGTAAAGCACATTTAAAAGGTTTTGGAGGTTTTAATGGTGTAATTCAAGCTAAAAGCGAATTATATGAAAATATTAAAATTAATAACAAACAAATATTTTTAAATAACGATGACAAATTATTAAAAAAAATCTCTCAAAATATAAACAAGATTACTTATGGTAAAACTGGCGATGTTAATGGAATATTATTAGAAAGTAATCTTTATGCAAAAGTTTCACATGATGAAACTGAAATCAAGTCAAAACTAATTGGAGATTACCAATTTCATAATATAATGCTTGCAATAAGCGTTGGTAAACATTTTAATATTTCAATAATGAATATAAAAAATGGGATTGAAAGTTATATTCCAACTAATAATAGATCTGAAATAATTAAGACAGCAAAAAATACAGTAATTCTTGATGCATATAATGCTAATCCAACTAGCATGAAAGAAATGATTATTTCATTTTCAAGAAAAAAATTAAAAAACAAGATATGTATTTTAGGAGATATGTTCGAATTAGGAGATTATTCTTATATATCTCACAAAGAAATTGTTACACTAGTTAAAGAACTTAAAATTAAAACTTATTTTGTTGGGCAGGAATTTAAAAAAGTTTTAAAAGAGTCTTTTAATAGTAGAAATGAGTTTGAAATAGCTTTATCAAAAAAAAATATATCCGAAAAAACAATTTTAATTAAAGGATCTAGAGGAGTTAAGTTAGAAAAACTAGTTACATACCTTTAAATACAATATTATAGATCTAAACCGCTTAAAGTGAAAAAATAGATTATTTTTTATACTTTTGTGAAAACTAATTAATTATGAAAAAAAGTTTACTTTTAATAATATCAGTAATATTCTTTTTAACTACTAGTGCTCAAATAAATGAACATAGTGATCGGAGAACAAGTATAACTTTAGGATCATTTAATCCAATCATTCAAAAACCTCAACTTCAATTTGAACATCTTCTTGGAAGTAAAGGATCACAACATTGGTCTATAGGTGAAAACCTTCAATATCATTTAGGGTTATTAAATCAAACAGATATTTGGAGTGGACCCAAAGTATCTATTTTTACAAGGTACTATTTTAAAGACCAATCTATTAAGCATGGAAAAGATTGGTTTCTTCAAGCTAAAGTTGGTGCTGCATTCTTAACAAATCCCTTCTCTGACATAGCAAACGTAGGCTTAGTTGATGCTAGTGGAGCACCAGTAAATGATCCAGATGGCAATCAAATCGAAGTAATTAGTAATAGTGATTTTTGGCTCACTTACGGAGGTGGAATTGCATACGGATATAGAGTTGTAACATGTAAAGGATGGACATGGGAAGCTTTTGCTGGGTATCATTACTGGGCTGGCCCTAACTATTTTACAACAGAGTTTAAGAACTGGATTAAGGAAGATGGAAATGATTACGACGATTCTGCAAATCTAGAAGGTAGGCTTTATGATGTTGAAAATGGACTAAATCAATTTTGGCTATTTAGCTACGGATTTCCTCTAGACTTACAAGTTAAAGTTGGTAAGGTTTTAAATTGGTAAAAATTTACAATCAAATTTCTCTTACTAATTTTCTTAATATTATATAAATACTAGAAAACAGTATTGCTAAGAATATAAATATAATTAACTGAATTATTGGATTAATTTTCTTGTCTTCTAAAGGTAGAACAGGTCCATCCATAACTTCAATTATTGGGGTTTCTTTAAGAAGAGTTAATTTTGATAATTCCAAGTTTTTTATAAGTTCTAAATACATTGTATTCAAAACTTGTACGGTTCGCATTAATTGTAATTCCTTTATTCTTCCAGAAGCTTTAACTATTCTTTGATTTATGTCCTGTACTTTAGCATATTCCTCTTCTGCTAATTTTAATTCTAAATACACTGAATCAGCACGATTTTGTATAAAATCTAATGTTTTTCTACTTTGCGAAGTATTATAGCTAACATATAATTTACTCATTTCTTCAATTATATTTTCAACAAAAACTTTTGCAAAATATTGATCTTGAAAAATAAAACTTAAGGTAATAATTGAAGCATCTTTTGAATTAAAGCTAACTTCAAGATGATCTTCAAGTATATCATTCCAAAACAAACTAATAATACTATCTCTTTTGTTACTTTTGATTTTAAAATTAATCTTATCAATCTTATCTTTTTTCCAATCAGAAGAATTTCTCAGTTCATTAACATTGGTATAATAATCAATTAGAGAGATATTTTTTTTATCATTAATATCAGCTGATTTAAGTAGTGTTGCTTCAACTATTCTTCTAGATTTAAATAACTCCATAACATTTGCTTGACTAAATGTGCTTTCTGAACTACCAATATTAAATCCAAAAGATGAAGCAATATTTCCAAGATTTGATAAGCCTGAACCTTCAGATGAAGGAGATTGAACAACAAAAGTGATATCGGCCTGATATTTTGATTTAGTTAATGATGAAAAAAATAATGATAATAAACAAAAAAATAAAACTGAAAAAAAAATTATTTTTTTGCTACTAAATAATTCTGTTTTATACTCCGAAAATGTTTTTACGAGTTCTTTTAAAGTTATTTCATCTGCTTTATACATTAAAAACTTCCTTTTAATCTATCTATTAATAAAGTTAATGAAATTACAGCAGTTATTTTAGTAATAACGCTTTGAATATGTCTATCATAATCAATATCTCTTTGCTTCTTTTTTTTTACTATTATCATTTGAAACTTTTATTGTTGAACCAGGCTCAATTTTTGGTGATAAAGTAAACAAGCCTAAGTTTAATGTTTTCTTCGTTGCTCCATTTGGATAAACAACTGTTGTATTAGACTTTTTATTGTCAATGGAGTAACCACCCCCATAATTTTTAACATAATGATGTGCTCTTTTTCCTAAAAAAGGCGCACTAATTGAAGAGTTTTTAAGATTATTTAAATCACCATTAATTTGAACAACATCTAATTTTTTTGAAATAACAATACTATCCCCCTCTTGTAGAACTATATTATGTTTTGATGATTTTTTTGATAATGCTTTTTTTAGATCAAAAGAAACAAGTTCATAAATAGTAGTATCAACATACAAATTATTTTTATTATTCAATTCTTCTAAATAAATTGCATTTAATATTTTATAATTGTCACCAATTGTATCTATTATATAATCTGGAATCTTCATGTCAATCTGATTATTTTTAAGTGTTTTAGATTTTTTCTTTCTATAAACTTTTCCTGCAGATAGATGAGCAAATTCTGTTAATCCACCACTTCTTTTAATTACGGAATAAATCGTCTCATCATTTTGTAATAACGAATAAGCACCTGGATATTTAACTTCTCCTGAAACTACTACATTTTTTGGCGTATTAAAATTTGGGTTTTCTCTAACAAAAATTTGGTCATAAGGTTGAAGCTCGTAATTAGCATCAATACTAGATGTAAAATCTGGATTAATAATAAAAGATTTTATAAATGAACGAATAGGCTGTATTTTATTTGATGAAACATCATAATCTAAAATTCTTGAAATTTCAATTCTACTACCGATTGATTGTTGTGTTAAGCCGCCACTTTGCAATAGAACATCCTGCAATGTAATTCCTTCGCCAAACTTTAATCTTCCCGGATCACGAACAGCTCCTTCTACATAAACACTAAATTCGTCTGTAAAGTCATCAACTGAAAGAACTTTTACAATATCATATTCTTTTAATAGAATATTATCTTCGTGTTCCTTATTTTTTAAAACAGATTCAAGATTAACAGAGATATGAGATTTTGTATTATCATCATTTAATCTTATGATATAAACTTTTTTAAGAAATGTTTTTTCAGAAATACATTTTGCTCTATTTAATAAGTCTAATAATCTTTCACCATTAATATACTCATAATCACCACTAACTCCAATTGAGCCATCAACAGTTACAAGATTTGAAATTCTATTTGATATTGAGTTAATAATTATCTCATCACCGTTCTTAACGGATACTAATTTTCTATCGTCTTTATAAATATCATTGACCTTAATTTTGTTATAATCTATTGTTTTTAATGTCACAATATCTTTATAAGCCTTCTTTGTAAAACCTCCCGAATAATTAATTAATTTATCGACAGTTTCACCTTTTTTAGATTCATAAGTATAAGGCCTATTAACGGCACCTATCACTTCAACTAAATTTCCTGCAGGAGGAACATATATGTAATCTCCATCTTGCAAGTATATATCTTGATCTTTTTGTGGATTAAATAAAAAACTATATACATCCAATGAATCAACAATTTCTCCACCTCTTTTGATATAAATATTTCTCACTGAACCAATTTGGGTTGGACCTTTAGCTGCAATTAGTGCATTAAATGCTGTATTTATAGCTGGAATTGAATATGATCCAGGGTGATAAACTTCACCAACAATATTTACTGTAATAACTCTAGAATAAGACAGTGTTACATCTATTTCTGAATTTTTCATATCAAAAAAATTAGAAAACCTACTTTTCAGCATGGATCTCATTTTTTTAAAAGATAACCCTTTAACATATATTCTTCCATACGAACTTGGTGAAATATATCCACGTTCATCAACTAATAAATTTTCCGAAAATTCATTGTATCCCCAAACAGAGATAGAAATTTCGTCTCCAGTTCCTACTTTATAATTTTCTGGTGCCTTTGCATCTAACGATTTTTGATAAAATAATATATTACTATTTCTAAAAATATCTTGACCATAAACCTTAGCTATAGGGTAGATAGTACTGTCAATTAAACTGTCAGAAAAAATATTGTGTAATATTAATTCTTTAGTTTGGATATTTAAGTTTGTAGAATCATAACTTGATATTTCATATTTACCAGTGCCTTCTTTGTACTTTAGAGCTTCTTCAATTTCATTGTCTGATAAACCCATTTGCTTTAAAACCAGTTTAGAAGGAATATCTGAAGGTTTTAAATCCTTAGGGCTAAAGCTAGATGGGATAAAATTATGTGTAAAGGAACTCAATGAATTTCCTGAAATATCGATTTGAGCTCTAGAAATTAAAAAACTACTTAAATATAAAACTATAAATAATATTTTTCTCATGTATTAATCTTTTAGAATTGATCTTGAAATTACGATTCTCTGAATTTCTGAAGTTCCTTCATAAATTTGTGTAATTTTTGCATCTCGCATTAATCTTTCAACGTGATACTCTTTAACAAAACCATAACCGCCATGAACTTGAACTGCTTCGGTTGTTACACGCATGGCAACCTCAGAAGCATAAACTTTTGCCATGGCACTAGCACGATCATAATTCTGATTATTATCTTTTAACCACGCAGCTTTCAGACATAAAAGTCTAGCAGCATCTATTTCAGTAGCCATATCCGCTAATTTAAATGAAATTGCTTGGTGATTATATATTTCTTTTCCAAATGCCTTTCTTTCTTTAGAATATTTTAATGCAAGTTCATATGCTCCAGAAGCTATACCAAGAGCCTGTGCAGCTATACCTATTCTTCCTCCAGATAGTGTTTTCATTGCAAATGAAAATCCAAAACCATCTTCTCCTATCCTATTCTCTTTAGGAACTTTAACATCAGTAAACATAATAGAGTGTGTGTCAGAACCTCTGATGCCTAATTTATTTTCTTTTGGACCAATCACAAAACCTTGCATATCCTTTTCTACAATAAAAGCATTAATCCCTTTATGTTTTTTATCAATATTTGTTTGTGCTACAACTAGATAAACTGAAGCAGTACTTCCATTTGTTATCCAATTTTTAGTTCCATTCAACAGATAGTAATCACCTTTATCTATTGCAGTAGTTTTTTGTGAAGTTGCGTCACTACCTGCTTCAGGCTCAGATAAACAAAATGCACCAATTATTTCTCCTTTTGCTAAAGGAACCAAATATTTTTTCTTTTGCTCTTCAGTTCCAAATGCTTCTAATCCCCAGCAGACTAAAGAATTATTAACAGACATAACTACAGAAGTAGACGCATCAATTTTAGATATTTCCTCCATTGCTAATACATAGGATATGGTATCCATTCCAGAACCACCGTATTTTGGATCAACCATCATTCCCATAAAGCCTAATTTAGATAATTCTTTAATTTGTTCTTTAGGAAAACATTGTGTTTCATCTCTTTCTATAACACCGGAAAGCAAAGTGTTTTGAGCAAAATCTCTTGCCGCATTTCTAATCATCAAATGTTCTTCTGTAAAATCTAAATTCATATACGTATTTTAAAGCTTAACAAAAGTACATAATTTAATATATCTTTGGAAAATATGAGAAATAATTTGTCATATAATATCATCAGTTTAATGTCTGGGACCTCTTTAGACGGGCTTGATTTAGTAAAATGTAATTTTAAAAAAAATAAAAATTGGAGTTTTTCTATTTCTAAAGCCAAGACAATCAAATATTCAGAATTTTGGGAGAAAAAACTGAATGAAGTACACTTGTCTAATTCAGATGAAATTCAAAAAATTAATACTCAATATGGTTGTTTTTTAGCTAAAAAAATCAAAGAATTTTCAGATTTAAAAAATATTGACTTGATTGCTTCACATGGACACACTATATTTCATCAACCAAAAAATAAGATAACATTACAAATTGGTTGTGGACAAAAAATTGCAAATCTAACAAACGTTAAAACAGTTGCAAATTTTCGAATTCGTGATGTTTTATTAGGTGGTCAAGGTGCTCCACTAGTTCCAATAGGAGACTTAAAATTATTTAAAGAATACAAATACTGTTTGAATTTGGGTGGTTTTGCAAATATTTCAATTAAAAAAAATAATGAAATTTTTGCTTTTGATATTTGTCCTGTAAATATTGTTTTAAACTACCTTTCAAAAAGAAAAAATAAAAAATTTGATAAAAATGGTCAAATGGGAATGAGCGGACAAATAATTCCGGAAATTTTAAACAGACTCAATGCGATTAATTTTTACAAATTATCATCACCAAAATCACTTTCTAGGGAATGGTTGGAAATAAATATTTTACCCTTGTTTAAATCAAAATTTAATACTGAAGATTTACTTCATACCTTTTATGAACATGTTGCAAAAATGATAAGCAAAGAATTAACTGAAAGTAGTTGTTTAATTACAGGTGGCGGGGCGCATAACAAATACTTGATCAAAAAAATAAAAGATTATTCAAAATCTAAAATTATAATACCAAATAAAAATATTGTTGATTTTAAAGAGGCAATTATTTTTGGATTTCTAGGTTTATTAAGAGTTGAAAATCAAATTAACTGTCTTAAAACAGTAACTGGTGCATCAATAGATAGTTGCTGCGGAGAAATTTATACAGCTAATTTTAGCTAATCTTCTGATAAACTAGTATGTAAATTTATACATTTGCAAAATAATATTTATTAATGGAAAATTTACTGTCAGTTTTTGAAAATAAAGTACCTGAAATAGTTTTTGAATGGAACGATAAAGAAACTAATGCTAAAGGATGGTTGGTTATTAACTCTTTAAGAGGAGGAGCCGCTGCTGGCGGAACTAGAATTCGTAAAGGAGTAACAAAAGAAGAAGTTCTAGCGCTAGCAAAAACAATGGAGGTTAAATTTACAGTAGCTGGACCTTCAATTGGCGGAGGAAAATCGGGAATTAATTTTGATCCTAAAGACCCACGAAAAAAAGACGTTTTAAAAAGATGGTTTAGAGCAGTTCGTCCTATTTTAAAAAGCTACTATGGAACTGGTGGAGACATGAATGTTGATGAAGTAGAAGAAGTAATTCCCATGTGCAAAGAACTAAACATATTTTTTCCTTTAGAAGGTGTAGTGAAGGGACATTATAAAAAAAGTGATTTAAAAACTAAGCTTATTTTAAATCAATTAACAACTGGCGTTCCTTTAGTTGTCACAAATAAAGACTTAACGCCATCTGTTGAAAAAAATTACACTGTTGGTGATTTAATAACAGGATTTGGTGTTGCAGAATCAATTATTCATTATTATAAAATTTACCATAAAGAAATTAAAAATAAAAGAGCAATAGTTCAAGGTTGGGGAAATGTCGCTGGGGCAGCAGCATATTATTTATCAAACGCTGGAGTAAAAATAGTTGGAATTATTGACAAATCAGCTGGAGTTATTAATGAAAATGGTTTCTCTAAAAACGAAATTAAAGAAATGTTATTAAATCGTAGTTCTAATTTTCTAAATATTAAAAACATGCTTCCTTTTAATGAAATAAATGATAAAATATGGAAAATTAAATCCGAAATTTTTGTTCCTGCAGCTGCATCAAGATTAGTGGAAAAATCAAATCTTGAAAATATGATCAAAAACAACTTAGAGGTAATTTCTTGCGGAGCTAATGTTCCATTTGCAGATAGTGAAATTTTTTATGGTCCGATTTCAAAAATTGCTGATGAGAATGTAAGTGTAATCCCTGATTTTATTGCTAATTGTGGAATGGCTAGAGCGTTTTCATATTTTATGCAAGAAAATATTGAAATAAAAGATATTGCTATATTTACAGATGTATCTAAAACAATTAAAAATGCCTTGCAGGAAGTTTTTAACGCTAGAAAAAACCCTACTAATATTTATAAAACAGCATTAAATATTGCATTAAAAAAACTAATATGAATACAGATTTTTTTAAAATTGAATTTCTTGAAAATAGTTTAGAAAACTATTTCTTTTTTATTGGCTCTTTGTTAGTCGGATTAATTTTTAAAAACCTAATATCCAATTATCTAAGTAAAATTTTATTTAAAGTTCTTAATATTAACAATGATAAAATAGGTCAGAAAAAGTTTGATGAACTTTTGACAGAATCAATTAGCTTTTGTGTTCTACTCTCTTTTTTATACATTGGAGCAACATACATCAGTTTTCCTGAATCATGGAAATTAGTTGATAAAAATGAATTTGGAATACAAATGATTATTGATAAAGGTTTTAAACTTATTTATATATATTCTGTTTTTTCTATTATACTCAAATTAATTGAATACATAGGATTAATTCTTTACCAAAGATCAGCAGAAACAGAAAGCAAAATGGATGATCAATTAGTACCTTTTATTATTGAAATTGCTAAGATTTTAGCAATAACTCTAACAATTTTTATTGTACTAGGTAAAGTTTTTGATATTAATGTTACTGCTCTGGCAACAGGTCTTGGTATTGGAGGTATAGCTTTAGCAATGGCATCTAAAGAAAGTTTAGAAAATTTACTTGGCTCATTTACAATTTTCTTTGATAGACCATTTACAGTTGGAGATGTAGTTACGGTTGGTAGCGTAACAGGAAGTGTAGAAAAGGTAGGTTTTAGAAGCACTAGAATCAGAACATTTGATAAAAGTGTAGTTACAGTACCTAATAAAAAAATGATTGATGCTGAATTAGATAATTTAGGAGAAAGACCTGTTAGAAGAGTAAAATTTTATGTTGGATTAACTTACGAAACTACATCTGAAAAAATTAAAAAAATTGTCAATGAAATACAAATAATGATAAATGAACACGAAAAAACTAACCAAGATGGAAAAGTAAGATTTCAAGAATTTGGAAGTAGTTCTCTTGATATTTTGGTAGTTTATTTTGTTAACAGTCCAAGATGGGACGATTTAATAGACGTAAAAGAGGATATTAATTATAAAATAATGGAAATTGTAAAAAAACATGATTCAGATTTTGCGTTCCCTTCTACAACAGTATATTTGCAAAAATAAATTTTAAAAAGTATGATAACAACATTAATGATAATTATCTTTATTTTAGGATACATTGCTATTGCATTTGAGCACCAAATAAAGGTAGATAAAGCCGCTTCTGCTTTAATTATTGGAGGATTGGGATGGGCTTTACTTGCTGTTGGCTTATTAGATGTAATTAATATAGAAACTGTAGCAGAAAAATTTAAAGATTTTCAAAATTGGTACTCCATAAAAAATCCTGGAAAAGAAATTACAGAATTAAAGTTTTTAAAATATGAATTATCACATCATTTAGTGGATGTAGCAGAAATTTTATTTTTTCTTTTAGGAGCTATGACCATTGTTGAACTTATTGATGCTCACCAAGGATTTTCAATTATCACCGATAAAATTTCAACAAATAATAGAGTTAAGTTATTATGGATTTTAAGCATTATTACATTTTTCTTTTCTGCAGCACTTGACAACTTAACTACTGCAATTGTAATGGCTGCACTAATGCCAAAAATAATTAAAGATAAACAAGATTTATGGATGTTTGCTGGAGTTGTGATTTTATCAGCTAACGCTGGTGGTGCTTGGTCTCCAATTGGTGATGTTACCACTATTATGCTTTGGATTGGAGGTCAAGTAAGTGCAGGCAATATTATTCTTTCTGTTTTTATTCCATCAGTAGTTTGTGCAGTTGTTCCTTTAATTTATCTTTCATTTAAACTTAAAGGAGATGTAACACGACCAAAAATTGATGAGTCAAATAAGCAAAATGAGATTAAAAAATCTGAAAGAAATCTTATTTTTTATTTTGGTGTATGTGGATTATTATTTGTTCCTATATTTAAAACATTAACTCATCTTCCACCATATGTTGGAATGCTTTTATCTCTTGGTGTTCTATGGTTAGTTTCAGAAATAATGCACAGAAATAAAAATTTGGCAATAAAATCAAAATTATCAGTATTAGCTATTTTAAAAAAAATTGATACTGCTACAATATTCTTTTTTTTAGGAATATTACTTGCTGTTGCATCTTTGCAATCTGCTGGACAGTTAGATATTGTCGCAAAATATTTGGATAAATCTTTCAATGGCCAGAGTGCCGAAGGTATATACGTGATAAATATCATTATAGGTTTACTTTCATCTATAGTTGACAATGTTCCTTTAGTAGCTGGTGCTATGGGAATGTATCCAATTGAAAATAGTGGATTTTATGCTATTGATGGGATGTTTTGGGAGTTTTTAGCATATTGTGCTGGTACTGGTGGGTCTGTTTTAATTATCGGGTCAGCAGCGGGTGTCGCTGTGATGGGGATTTTAAAAATTGATTTTATTTGGTATCTAAAAAATATATCTTTTTTAGCTCTTCTTGGATATATTTCTGGAGCAATTACTTATATTTTGTTACAATAAAATTTAAAAATATCGTTTATTAATTATGAATAATTACCTTTTAAACATACAAATTAACACAGATAGCATTAATATAACTTCATCTGAACAAAAGACATTATCTATTCTAGAACTAATCACATCTGGAGGTGTTGGAGGAACAGTAATCATGGGTACTTTAGGATTACTTTCAATATTTGCAGTTTATATATTATTTGAAAGATTATCTGCCATAAAAAAAGCAGGTATGGATAATGAAAATTTTCTTATTAGCATCAAAAATTTTGTTGAGAAAAAGGATGTCGAAGCTGCAAAAACACTTTGTAAAAATACTGACACCGCTATTTCAAGAATGATTGAAAAAGGTGTTGATAGAATCGATAAACCTATGACAGATATTTCTGCTGCAATTGAAAATCAAGCAAAGCTAGAAGTATATAAAATGGAAAATAATTTAGCAAATCTTGCAACTATTGCAGGAGCAGCACCAATGATTGGATTTTTAGGAACGGTAATCGGAATGATTTTAGCATTCCATGAAATGGCAAGCTCAGGAGGAAATATTGATGTTGAAATGCTATCAAAAGGGATATATACTGCAATGGTTACTACTGTTGCGGGACTTATAGTAGGTATAATTGCATATATATCGTACAACTACTTAGTTAGTAAAGTTGATAAAGTAGTATTTAAACTGGAGGCAAAAACAACTGATTTTCTAGATCTCATACATCATAACGAATAATGACTCTAAGAAGTAGAAATAAAATTAGCCCTAATTTTAATATGTCTTCAATGACAGATATTGTGTTTTTGTTGCTAGTCTTTTTTATGCTTACATCAACATTAGTTAGCCCGAATGCACTAAAATTACTTTTGCCAAATAGCAAAGCTAAAACACTTGAAAAACAAACCATCTCTGTTTCGATTACAAAAGAAATTGATTTTTATATTAATGGAGAAAATGTTGATGTAAATAATCTTGAAAGTAATATTATTTCTAAAATGGTCAATGAGAATGATCCAGCCATTATTTTACATGCAGATAAAACTGTTGATATTGAACATATTGTAAAAGTTATGGATATTGCCTACAGGAACAAATACAAAATAGTTTTAGCAACATCATCAAAATAAAAATGAGATTATCAAAAAAAGATAAACGCAACGGAATAATTGCAACTCTTATTTTTCATTCTATATTATTACTTTGTTTTTTCTTTCTTGGATTAAAGTATAAAGATCCCCCGCCACCAGAGGAAGGTATTAGTATTGATTTTGGAAATTCCTTTTCAGGTGCTGACGAACAAGCAGAAAGTGTAGATAATAAAATTGAACCTATTAAAGAAACTGTGATAGAAAAACAAACTAAAAGCAATGAAGAAAAAATAACTCAAAACATTGAAGAAGTAATAGAAGTTGATAAAGAAAAAAATACAACTAAAGTAATAGAAAAAGAAAAAGAAGAAATTATTGAAGAAGAAAAACCGGAAGTCAACAAAAAAGCATTATATAAAGGTAAAAAAAAGAAAAAAATTTCTGAAGGAAATGAAAATCGAGATGGTGATTTAGGAAATATTGAAGGAAATGAAAAATCTGATGTTCTAGAAGGTGGTGGGGATGGTTCAAATGACATGTCATATCAACTTAGTGGAAGATCAGTAAACTTAAAAGTGAAGCCTGAATATAATTTACAAGTTGAAGGAAAAGTAGTAGTAACAATAATTGTAAATAGAAATGGTGATGTAATTTCAGCAATCCCTGGTGCAAAAGGATCTACATCATTCAACAAACAGCTGTTAGATAAAGCAAAAAAAGCAGCACTTAAAACTAAATTTAGTAGTAAGGAAAATGCACCTGAAAATCAAAAAGGAAAAATAATTTATTACTTCAGTCTAAATTGAATGTCGTATAAAAAAACAATTGATTTTCTTTACCAAAAGTTACCAATTTATCAAAGAAAAGGATTACTTGCCTACAAAAAAGATATTGGCAATATTATAGAAGCAACTAGAAAATTAAATAATCCACATTTAAAATTTAAATCTATTCACGTTGGTGGAACAAATGGAAAAGGTTCAACCTCACATATTATTAAATCAATACTAATAAGTGCAGGGTACAAAGTTGGTTTATATACATCTCCACATTTAAAAGATTTTAGAGAACGAATTTCAATCAACAATCAATTGATTGGAAAAAAATATGTTGTTGATTTTGTTAAAAATAATAATAAAATATTCGAAGAACTCAACATGTCTTTTTTTGAAATGACAGTCGCACTAGCATTTGATTATTTTGCTGAAAAAAAAGTAGATATTGCAGTTATTGAAGTTGGTTTAGGAGGGAGGTTAGATAGCACTAATATTATAATTCCACAAATATCTGTAATAACAAATATTAGTTTAGATCACACCAATCTCTTAGGAGATAAAATTGAAGATATAGCAAAAGAAAAAGCTGGTATAATTAAACCTTCTGTTCCAATAATTGTCGGTAGACATCAAGAAAAAACAAAAAAAATATTTTATCAGACCGCCAAAAAAAATAAATCTAAACTTATTTATTCAAAAATTCTATTTAAATATTCAAATTTTACAGATTATCAAGAAGAAAATATCAATACAAGTATTTGTGCAATAAACGAACTCAAAAAAATTGGATGGAAGATTTCAAAAAAACAAATTAATAACGGAATAGATATGGCTATGAATAAAAACCCTATTAAAGGACGTTGGCAGGTTTTAAGTTCAAAACCTAAAATTATTTGTGATACAGCACATAATTATGACGGATTTAAAAAAGTACTAATAGAAATTAATAAAATTAAATTTGAATCATTGCATTTTGTTCTTGGTATGGTTAATGACAAAAAAATTGTTGATATTTTAAATCTTCTTCCTAAAAAGGCAACTTATTACTTTTGTAAAGCTAAAATTGAAAGAGGTATTGATGAAAAATTATTAGCAAAAAAGGCTCAAAATCTTAATGGTAAAACATATGATAGTGTTAAGGAAGCTTTATATCACGCTAAAACAAATGCTAAAAAAAATGATTTAATATTCGTTGGTGGTAGCACTTTTACAGTAGCAGAAATAATTTAGCATATCTTAAATTAATTATTGTTTATAAATAGAAATAATATATATTTGCATCAAAATAGGGCGATTAACTCAGTTGGTTCAGAGTGCCTCCCTTACAAGGAGGAAGTCGGGGGTTCGAGTCCCTCATTGCCCACCAAAAAGAAACCCACTAAATTA